>OBEQ011403541.1_pt1 | contig 32490 bp, 31 predicted proteins | sample 1670901 | NCBI WGS metagenome assembly OBEQ01 (sample SAMEA104232315, study PRJEB22302) | groundwater metagenome | biome: forest; feature: aquifer; material: groundwater | place: USA | collected 2011-08-07 | depth 5.4 m | reverse complement strand
CTTCCAGAAAAATCGTGGGAAGAATTGGAAATGAAAGACGTTGTCACATATCAGGGAAAGCGCGGAGTGTATATTATCTCTCCTTATTCTCAGACGGAAATACTGGATCCAAATTCAGGAAAATGTCTCGCATACGCGTGCTTTCAACTTACTATTCCAGCTCCTACATATGATCGAATGGTAGCAGAATATATTTTGATCAAAAGTGATGAAAAAAGATACTGGAAGACTGCAAATATCTTTTCGCAAACAAGCAATGCATTTGGATTTGCCGCACTTTTTTACTTCGCGGTCACTGATATCGCTCTGTTTGTAAATTTACTGCGCACTCTATTAACCACGAGGTAAGTAACCCCGTCAGCCCTAGGCTGACGGTTTTTTTGACAAATAAAAGTATCAATGATATACTTCAATCTAAGAAAAATAATGAAAACTCCTTTTTTTATATCAATAATAACCCTTTTTTTATCGGCGTTTTTTTATGTACACGCGGCCGGTGAATATACACTTTCCGGAACTACCTATGCAAAAGTTGGGGAGCAGGGATGTTGGAAAATAACGGGACCAGCTTCAGGTCTTGAAACATTTTGGCATGGCACCAAAAATGGATCGCCCGACACCACTGATTTACTTGGTCCGGAAACGAACAGTTCGGATATGTGCTATACTTTTAAAAATAATGATATTGGCTATTTTGTTCGCTATGCGCATGTCAGAGAAGGCTCCAATCACGAAGCACATACCACTAATTATATTTCTATCAACATAGATCCCGATTATTCAAGCCCATCTAACGCGTCTTCAGGCGCTGGAGCAAATTTATCTTCTTCCGGATCCTCTAATTTGGGTTCAAGCGCTGGTGGAACTAGCGTAACCACTAATGTAGCCACGCAATCAAATACTTCCCAAAATACGGCTTCTCAACAATCTGCTTCTAACTCCAATACCAATAACACTTTTTCATATCCGACGCCGATTATTTCTATGTTAAGTAATCCCACGGCGATTAAAGCTGGCGAATCTACAACCATTTTTTGGAACACCAAAGATGCATGGTTTTGCACTGCTTCCGATGGATGGGGCGGATCAAAATCGTTGGTAGGCACGGAAACTTTTATGCTCGGAAAAACTACCAGATTTCAATTTCTCTGCGGCAATCCTTCTGCGAATGTATCTGCCGAAGTAACTGTTCCGGTATCCGGTTCCTTAAATAATTTTTCAAATTCTTCTTTTACACCATCCATTCCTCCTATTCTTAATTTTGTGGTTTCTTGTGCTACTTCTCCCCTGGTTGGAGAGGCGGGCAATAATATCATTTTCGCTGCCGGATCATCGGGCGGAATCCCCCCCGTTACCTATCATTGGAATGGCGATGTATATGGCACGGGACAAATTCAAAATGTTTCTTTTGGAATTCCGGGTACAAAAAATGTATGGGTTACTGCAGAAGATGCTGCCGGCAAAACTGCGGGCGGAGCTTGTTCGACAAACATTCAATCAGTAGCAGTCTCTCGTGTTTCAAGTAACGCTACAGCGGCAAAAGTTATTGCCAAAAATACGAGGTTTTTAACCAAGACAAAAACTTCAAGTAAAGATGATGCCGAACTTGCGCTTGCCACCGATGCGGCGGAAACAAACACTTCAACGCCAACGCAAGGTAAAGCTACCGCAACCACCGCCAAAAAAGAATCATTCGTAGCGGGGCTTTTTCCTTTAGGAGGCGACGGCCAATTGCTTTTTGTATATTTAATTCTCATTATTGTCGGTCTTGCCTCGATGGTGGTGTATCTTTTGGCAACTCGAAGGAAAATATAATACTATGAAAACAACAACTTGACTTATTTTTTAATAGGAGTATACTTAAATCCATTGTGTGTAGTAGGTATATATCCCGCCAGGGCGGGAAAAGGGTCTTCCTACGAAGCGATAATTATTAGTTTTAAGTCTAAATACGATGGCTAAACGGCTTTATGTAGGAAGTCTTTCCTATGACACGAACGACGCCCGGCTCAAAGAAATTTTTTCTGAAGCTGGCGCAGTTGCGAGCGCTAACGTTATCATCGACAAAATGAGCGGCAGATCCAAGGGTTTTGGATTTGTGGAGATGGTGAACGATGACGACGCAGACAAAGCGGTTGAAATGTTCAACGGCAAAGACATTGATGGCAGAAAAATCATTGTCAACGAAGCGCGTCCTATGACCGATCGTCCTCCTCGAAGAGACGGAGGTGGATTCGGCGGAAGGAGATTCTAAGTATTACGTAATGTAATTAGAATTCAAGCAACACCCGCGGCATCTTTGATGCCGCGGGTGTTGTGTTATACTAGCCATATATGCTTTGGAAATATTGGATAAATGGAATATTGGGGATATTCGTACTGTTACTTCCTTTTTTAGGATTTACCTTTTTTATGTATAAATTTTTGATGTTTTTCTCTGGCATTTGCATTGCATTTCTATCTTTTTGGATGATTTCAGAATCAAAAATTGCCCGCTAAATTTTACGATTATCGCTTTATGTGGAAAAAGTATTTTTTAAATAAAAATTTCAGCCTTTTATTTTTTGTCATTGTGAGTGGCATGGTTTTATTTTCTTGGTTTTGGGGAGGTTTTCCAGAAAGCGAGAGTAAAAAAATAACGGCAAAAGATACCGCATCAGCAGTACCGCCTCCAGTTCCCGTGGTTTTGCATATAAAAACTCCAAATTCAGTGCGGGCGATTTATATGACAAGCTGGGTTGCGGGAACTAAAAAATGGAGGGAAAATTTAGTAGATTTTATTAAAAAATCTGAAATCAATAGCGTGGTAATAGACATTAAAGACTATAGCGGACGAGTGTCTTTTAATACGGGAGATGAATTTATAAAGAAAATTGGATCTGAAGAAATGCGGGTGTCCGATATGAAAGAATTTTTGGACTCTTTGCACCAATCGGACATTTACGTTATCGGACGCATCACGGTGTTTCAGGATCCGTTTTTTTCAAAACTGAATCTTTCCTTGGCTGTCCAAAAGAAAAATGGCACACTCTGGAAAGACCGCAAAGGTTTATCGTATATAGATCCGGCGGCAGAAGAGTATTGGAAATATATCGTGCGAATTGCTCAAGCTTCAGAAAAAATCGGTTTTGACGAAATAAATTTTGATTATATACGCTTTCCTTCGGATGGAGATATGAAAAATATAACTTTTCCGATTTCAGGCATAAAAGGCCTTACGCACAAAGAATCTATTTTGAATAGTTTTTTTGCGTATGTAAGGGGGGAGTTAAAGAACATTGGCGTTCCCTTGTCTGCTGATGTTTTTGGCATGACCACCATCAATAAAGATGATTTAAATATTGGGCAAGTTTTGGAGGGTCTCGAACCCTACTTTGATTACATCGCGCCCATGGTATACCCTTCGCATTACCCTCCAACATTTAACGGATTTAAAAATCCTGCGGCGCATCCATATGAAATTATCAAATTATCTATGGATTCCGCCGTGAGCCGTCTTAAGGCAGCAAGCTCAACCCCCTTTAAATTGCGTCCTTGGCTTCAAGATTTCAATTTGGGGGCTGTATATGATGCCGAAAAAATTAGAGCGGAAAAAAGAGCTGTGTATGATGCAGGCCTTACCAGTTGGATGATGTGGGATCCGAGCAATAAATACACCAAAGAGGCGTACGACGCGAAATAGACTTAATGTTGACTTCTGCTTTAAATTGTGCTAAACTGTAAGGCAGAAGTAATTTGAAAGAAAGGACGGCTTTATGAAGCTAAAAAACTCTGGGTTCCTTGTTTTTATCGTTTTTGTGTCTTGTTTCCGATTCGGAGTTGATGTATATGCCGCAGATATGAAAATTACTCAATACTTGCCGCATTTTGTTGCAGGATCTATTCCTGCTTCAGAATGGGTTTCTAACATTTCGATTAAAAATAATGGTAAAAGTGTTGCCCAAATAGACCTATTGGCTTATGGACAAAACGGACAACCGCTTTATCTTTTGACCGATAGAGGATATAGCAATAAGTTTTCTCTAGTTATCGAGGGAAATGGTTCTCTCGTACTGCATGTCTTGAGAAACCAGCCTTTTGTGATCGGCTGGATCAAAACTGAAAGTATTTTTCCATCTTCTTTTTCGGTATATTTGGAGTATAAAGAATTTATTCCGGCCACCGATCAAGTAATTGGAAAGGCGAGCGTTTTTTCTTCAGAAGCTCGTTCTGTTTTAACTTTTGATCTTAAGCCTGAAAATGGTGTTGCGATTGTAAACACTGGAGCAGAAGATTCTTTTGTGGTTTTTACGGCTTATAACGAAGTCGGAGTGGAAGTTAAAAATGGATCATTTTTACTTCCTCGAGGGAATCAAATAGCCGCATTCTTGAATCAATCTCCATTTTTCTTGGAAGGAAAGGGGAAGGTAGTTTTTATTTCTCCTATTTCCAAAGTTTCTGGAATTGCTTTAGATTTTGACGGTTTTACTTTCTCCACCTTACCATCTCTTCCAACGCCGCGTCGAATTAGTCCAAACAATCAATGGGAAGGTGCAAAGATAGGATTTGTTTACTGGTATTCTGATGATCGTAATCCCCAGCCGGGGGTGACCGATAGAATCGCTGAAGAAATTGAAGTTAAACAGGCGCTTTTTGATAAAGAATTGCCGCTTAATGGATTTGAATCGAAGCCGCTTCCTTTTGCAAAAGATCAAAATGGCAAACCAGCTATTTTAGTTGTAAAAGGCGGTAATCGTGAAAAGTATATTCATCGAGATAAAACCGATTCGTATGAACGTTGGGATAGTAATCTCATACGCGCTGATTTTATGCCATTCGTGCCTTCGGATTGGAAGTTTTTGACTGTTTTTGTGGATCTATGGGCCATTCGCAATGGACAATTAGAGGATTTTCCTATGATGGGCGGAGGCGGAACCGCATGGATGACTGCAGCACTTCTCCCGTTTATGAAGAAAAGTCTTTTTGGAAATAAAAATCCATACCGTGGAGCACCCATACCAGAATTTGGAAATCAGCCAATGTTCGGTGATTTAGGGACAACCTTTGAGGATTTGGCTGAAGGGGCATTTCAAACGGTAAATCATGAAGATGGTCACGCATTTTTTAATTTGGATCACTCGCAAGTAGAAGAAAGATTTTCCCGCTATGTAAGCATGATGGGGGCAGCCTCACAAAACGGTTGTTTTAATTCAAATCGTTCCGTTGAGTGTGTGTTACTGCCCATTGAGGCTGTCGGGATTGCTCAATCTTTGATTATGAATCTGGACGATTATGGGTATATGGTGGCGAGTCCAGCCCCTAAAATTGAGGTGATATCCAAAGAACTACATGGATCGCGCCTTAAGGTTGTTTTTAGGATCGTAGATCATGAAAAGAGCGGGATTAGTTCTGTATCAATTCAAAGTACGTATGTGAGGCCATTTGCCCAGTATTGGAGAGAAATAGGGCATATGGAGGACTTGAACAATTTGGTGATCGAAACAGATATTTTCGGAACAACAAGAGATATTTATCTCTCGGCTATCAATAACCAAGGGGTAGCCAGTGCTATTTCGCTTTTTTAGTTCAGTTTTAAAATATCCCCGCGGAAACGCGGGGTTTTTATGTGGATAAACTAAACATTGAGACTAATACATTTCTTTTGTATACTGTAATAGTATGAAGAAGAAGATTTTTATTGTTTTGGCTATTGTGGGAGTAGTATTGCTGTCTTTTTATTTTTTAAGAAGCTTTAAATTTGCCGAGCGGAAGACTCTTTTAGAGGATTCTCTCCCCGTTTTTTTCCCTAAGGATTTGATTACCGATCCGTATGTGGTAAATCTTGCTTCTCTTACTGACGCTGGAAAATTGAGCAATGAAGTTCATAGGGCGACAGTCACGTATGTATCTCAAAAGCCTATCGCTGATATTGTTGCCCGCTTCAATCAATATTTTAAAAAAAATAATTTTTCCTTTCAAACCCAAGACACAAAAGACGCAGAGTTTCTTTTTGGGTCTACGGATAAAATTAATATCGGCATAACCATTTGGAAAAAAAGTCCTCTTCACGTTTCCATACTGTATATACTATTTAAATGACTATGAAAAAAATCTTATTTGCGTCCATTGTTTTCTCGCTCTTTCTTATCGCTCCTTCATTAACGTTATCTCAAGGCGGCCAAACCACGGTAAGCGTTAACGATATTTTATCTACCGATTTTGTTACCGCGTACACCTGTAACCAATCACAGAGCAAATCTCTTACCTATTCCGATCAGCCAGATCGGCTTTTGTATCAAGTTTTGATTGGAGGAACCGTTAATCACGACGATGACTTTGCAGTGCACGAAACCCATAATGGTTCGACGGGGACGGTAGCTCGATTGGGAAATTGCGGTTGTGGCACGGGATGTGCTGGAATAGGTCCAATATCCTGGAGAATTTTATTTCAAGATGTTGGCGCCCTCGAAACTGATTCCGTAACGGTGACGGGAGAAGCTTTGGAAAAATATAGACCTAAACAACCGCCCAGTCCGGCAGACGATACCGTTGGTTTTTCGGGATTACATATTACCGCTACGTGGATACTTTGTAATGCAGGAGAAATTACCAACAATGGCCAATGCAAGCAAATAACCGGAACTATCCAATCCAATAAACCGACTGGTTGCGGGGCGCTATGCAGTCCGGCTATTTTCTGGAATTCTAATTACGCAACCAATGTCGTTGTGTATAAAAACGGAAGTTCTTGGAAAACCGGATCAAGCGGAAATATTCAGGATCCCGAGCTTATCGCAGGAACGTATACGTACGAATTAAAAGGACGAGATGGCAAGGGTGGTGAATATCCTCTTGCTCCCGTCATTACGATTGTTGTGTCTTCCCGCGATCCGCTTGTGTGCTCTCCTACCCCCCAGTCAGCTTTTCCTGATTCATTAGTAAATTTCAATGCGTTTGGTGGCGATGGAACTTATTCTTGGTCAGCGCCAGATGGTTCTCCATCTTCCGGTACTGGGCAAACGTTTTATACCAGTTTTTCAAAGAACGGTCCTGATAAAAAAGTCACGGTAACAAGCGCCGGAGCAACTTCCGATTGTTTAGTGACCGTAAGTTTTAATCCAGATACGCAAGTAGACATCAAGGCAAACGGGCAAGCTTCGCTCACCATTCCTTCTTCAACTTCAAATTTTACTCTTTCGTGGGATGCAAAAGATGGAAAAACAGCAACGTATTCCAGTTGTATTGCCTCGGGTGATTGGTCGGGTTCTCAGCCGGCCGCTGGATCCATTACGGTGCCCACGGGCGGCATTCCTAAAAAAAGCCTTTACACTATTTCTTGTACAAATCCATCTGGTTCTCAAACCTCTGCTACGGCCAATGTAACGGTAACAGGTTCGAATGCCTCTACTGAAAGTTGTTCCGTGAGCGTCAGCCCCAACCTTATCGCTCCGGGGCAATCAGCAAATTGGCTTGTTTTATCCAATCCAAGCGGTTATAGTTTTGATTTATATGGTACCGATAACACCGTTCCCGTAGGCCCTATTGCAGGCGGCAATACCAATAGTTTTTCAACGTATACATACAATCAAGAAGCAAGTTATACGCGATATGTAAAAGTTAAATTGCCTAATGGAGTATGCACTTCACCTACCGTTAGTTTCGATGTTATTCCCCCGGGAGGAACAACGGGCGGCACCACGGGCGGCACCACGGGCGGCACCACGGGCGGCACCACAAAATATTATGGCTGTACTGGGGCGACAGATAGTAGTTCTGGTGCTGGCAGTGGCTGTACGGAATATTCTTCTTACATAAGTCCCAGAAAAACGCCGTATGTTGGGCCAGCGGGGAAAGTCTTGTGTATGAGCCAGTGTAATCCAGCAGCAGAAGAGGTTGTATCGCCCACTCCTCCTCAAGCACCGGTTTTTCTTCAGGCTGCAACAGACGGCGGAGAGGATTTTAGCGGCACTTGGCAAAGCCCTTTAAAAGGAACCGGATCTTTAAAGAACGTAGATTTGTTTGCTCAAGCAAATAATAATATTCCATATAATGGAGTGCGTAGCGCTACGGTATATGATTTTGATTGCACGAGCGACGGCTTCATAGAAACCACGCGTGCCGCTCTCCCGTGGTGGAGAGGAGGAAATGGCAGTTCTGTTGCAATAAATCTTTGCGATTATAGTTTTCCAGGCACCTATACCGCAACCGCCATAGCGTACGGCCCTTCCATTTGGCCGTATCGGTGTTCTGTTGATGATCGCGCCAACTGTTCTAATCTCGGAAACGGAACGGTAACGATACAAGTTGATCCACTGCCTCAAGATTTTGCCATGACCGATGTTGCTTGGAATATTAAATCTGGCACTCCGCGGTATCGCGCAGATTATGATTATAATAATGACGGAGTTTTAAATAAAATTGATCGAGATTTTTTAGGATCGCTTCTCGGGCGATCATGTCCGGCCAACAAAGTTTGTGACATTACTGGAACTAATGGTTTCAATATCGGTGATGTTTTAGTGTATTCTTTCTACTTGCGATCTTACGATGTGTATGTAGGAAGTTCACAAGCAAATACTGCTCGCGCTGATTTGTATCTTTCCTCTTCTGGCGGAGCCAGCGTAACTATCACTCCTTCATCTTCAGTTCCATTCACCGTTTCTCCTAATCCTGTCGTTGTGCCTCCGAATGGAACAGCTTCGACACAAATTATTGCTCCCCTTATACCAACCATTGGTACATTCACTATTTCAATAAATGGTAAAGATGCTACGGGAAAAAATACCCGGAATGCCAATCCGCTCACCCTGAGAGTTCTTGCATCGCCCATAGCACCTCTCGCCGCTCCCGATTTTTCCCTTAATAGTTCAAGCGACATATTTGCGAACATTGCCGGTAGTCAGGGGGTTACGAGTAATAATTCCGGCATTACTATTTCTGCCTTTGGCGGCTTTAGTAATCGGATTAATCTTTCTGTTCAATCCATTTCTCCCGCGCTTCCCGGAGCACAGATGAATTTTGGAAAAACAGGACTCAATGCAAGCGAATATGGATCGGGAACAACATTTTCGGTCTCCATTCTAAAAAATACTCCCGCGGGGCTTTATACGATCACTCTGCAAGGTATTGACGGCGGTCTGGTGAGAACCACCACGGTCAAGCTCAACGTCCAAACGAAAGAACCCTCTTTTAAAGAAATATAATTTTTGCCAGCATTTCCACATGGATAATAAATTTTTAATTCCTTCCTCAATTGTATTAGCCGGAGTTATGGTAGCCGGGGCATTGCTTTATAGCATGCGAAGTCCTATTCTCGTTACTCCGCGTGCGGCTGATTTTCCCGATGTTCTTAAAATAAAAAAATCAGATTTTGTGTTAGGAAACCCAGCGGCAAAAGTGGTTCTAGTCGAGTATGGAGATTTTCAATGTCCCTTTTGTGGCAAATTTTTTAAGGATGCCGAATCTGCCGTACGCGAAAAATATATAAAATCTGGAAAAGTTGCATTTGTGTGGCGAGATTTCGCGTTTTTGGGAGAAGAATCTTTTAAAGCGGCGGAAGCGGCGCGGTGCGCAGGGGACCAGGGAAGATTTTGGGAGTATCATGATTATCTTTTTAATAATCAAAAGGGGGAAAATAGAGGCACCTTTAAAGATTTAAATTTAAAAAGTTTCGCAAAATTCCTCAGACTCAATGAAATTTCTTTTATTGCTTGTTTAGATTCTGGCACACACAGAAAAGGCGTGGAAGTATCGGTGGCTGAAGGAAAGAGTGTTGGAGTGAGCGGCACGCCAACCACATTTGTGAATGGAAAAGCGGTTTCCGGAGCGATTTCTTCTGCGGATATCTCGGCGATTATTGAGCCTTTGTTAAAATAAATATTTTATATGTACGACGTAATTATTATCGGCGGAGGCCCTGCTGGGGTAGCGGCCGCTGTTTATTCTTTAAGAAAAAAATTAACAACACTACTGATTACCGAGTCATTCGGAGGACAATCGGTGGTATCTGACGATATTCAAAATTGGATCGGGGAACCGCATATTTCAGGATTTGACCTTGCTCAAAAATTGGAAGCACATGTCCGATCTTTCGGCAACGCAATCGATATTAAAATGCCTGAGCGAGTTACCGAGATAAAAAAAATAGATTCAGATTTTGAAATTAAAACAGATACCAATGCCGCCTACCAAGGAAAAACAATTATTTTAGCTGCTGGCGCGCGGCGCAAAAAATTAAACATACCCGGAGAGGCAAAATTTGAAGGGCGTGGCGTGGTGTATTGCTCCACATGCGATGCACCGCTTTTTGGCGGCAAAACGGTAGCGGTGGTCGGCGGAGGAAACGCGGGACTTGAGGCAGTGATTGATTTGTTTCCCTATGCCCAAAAGATTTATTTGATCGTGCGATCCGATGCAATGAAGGGGGACGTGATTACTCAAGAAAAAATACAAAATAATAAAAATGTGGAAATAATTTATAACGCGCGCTCCCAGGAAATTTTGGGAGACAAGTTTGTCTCCGGCCTCAAATATAAAGATTCAAAGAGCGGCGAGGAAAAAACGATTATGCTCGACGGAGTTTTTGTAGAAATCGGGTCCATGCCCAATTCAGAAATCGCGCGCGGCTTAGTCGAAATAAATGCTTTAGGAGAGATTGTAGTAAACGCAAAACATTCTTCGACTTCGTGCCCGGGAATTTTCGCGGCGGGGGATATTACCGATGATCCCTACAAACAAAACAACATCTCTGCGGGAGATGCGGTAAAAGCCGCTCTAGCCGCTTACAACTACATTTTAAAGCTTGTCCGAAACTAAGTTTCGGACAACAATAGTTAAATGAGACCACATTCGTTTGTAAATGGAGAGTTTTACCATGTTTATAGCCATACTATATCTGACTTACCATTATTTCGTAATGACTCTGATTACATCAGATTTTTACAGGTTCTTTTTTCTTCAAATGGTCAGCGAGCCATGCCACATCTTGGTAGAGCAAATGGCCTAAACTTAGTTTCGGACATAAGGGATGAAAAAATAAATTTAGGAGAGCCGTTGGTCGATATTATTTCTTTTTGTCTAATGCCAAATCATTTTCATTTGCTTTTACGCGAAATAAAGGATGGGAATATCTCGATTTTTATGCACAGAATCTTAGTAAGTTTTTCCAAATATATAAATATAAAATATGAACGCAGAGGACATGTTTTTGAAAGAACATTTAATTCCAAAATAATAAGCGACAACGAATACTTATTAAGAGTTTCAAGCTACATTCATTTGAATTCCAAAGATATAAGAGAATGGCATAAAAAAGAGGCCTTATATCCGTGGTCAAGCTTTCAAGATTATGTTGCCGAAAATCGTTGGGGAAGACTAATAAAAAATGAGGAAATTTTATCTCAGTTTGAAAATAATAAAGATTTGTACAAGGATTTTGTAGAAGAAAGTCGAAATGATGACTGCGAAGATTTTGTCCGAAACTAAGTTTCGGACAAAAGTTAAAGGGGCGCAGAAGCGCCCCTTTCAAAGAGTTACCTACCGAATTTTTTCGCGACCAGCAACTGACAGCTAAAATAGTCTTATTTTATGCATTGTATTCATATCACAAGGCTTTATAATAAATAAATATGAATAGAGTAAAAATCGCAATCAATGGATTTGGGAGGATTGGACGATCGTTTTTTCGGGCGACATTTGGAGAAAAAGGTTTTGATATTGTTGCGATCAACGATCTGACGCCGCTTGAAACTTCGGCATACTTGCTTACCCACGATTCGGTATATGGTAAGTACAAAAAGACAGTGACCACGGAGGAAGGGGCGTTCGTGGTTGATGGAGAGAAAATAAAATCGTTTGCAGAGAAAGATCCAAAAAATTTGCCGTGGAAAGATTTGGATATTGATATTGTGGTGGAAAGCTCCGGTTTTTTTGCTTCCGGCGAAAAATCCCAAGCGCATCTCGACGCGGGCGCCAAGCGTGTAGTAATTACCGCCCCAGCATCGGGAGAAGTAGATACCTTGCTTATTGGCGCCAACGATGCCGGTTTTGCCAATGCAAAACATATTACTTGCAATGCATCGTGTACTACCAATGCAACAGCACCCATTGTTGCAATACTCGATGAGGAGTTTGGTATCGTAAAATCCGCCATGACGACGATCCATGCCTATACCGCAACACAAAAATTGGTGGATGGCGGTGCGGATCACGATGTGCGAAGAAGCAGAGCTGCTGGGATCAATATTGTTCCGGCATCGACCGGAGCGGCAGAGGCGGTGATACAATCGTTACCCCACATGGAGGGAATTTTTGATGCGGTATCGGTACGCGTACCGGTGATTGCCGGGTCGTTGGTTGATTTGACAGCGCTACTGAAGAAAAAAACAAATGTCGAGGAAGTGAATGCGGCGTTTCGAAATGCCGCCAAAAATCCGCGTTGGGAAAAAGTTTTAAAGACCACCGAAGATAAAATAGTTTCAACTGATATCATCGGCGAACCGTATGGGGCGATTGTGGATTTGTCTCTGACGAAAGTTATCGACGGCGATTTGGTAAAAATATTTTCGTGGTACGACAACGAAGCGGGGTACACGGCGACACTCGTTGAACATGTTCGAAGAATAGCAGAAAATTTATGACTATATATATAGGGGGCGACCACGCAGGGTTTGAATTGAAAGAAGCTTTAAAAAAATACCTTCAAACAGCGAGGTATGAAGTAAAAGATTTTGGCGCTTTTACCTATGATCCCGAGGATGATTATCCGGATTTTGTCATTCCTATCGCAAAAGCGGTGGCGAATGATCCCGAGCGTAGTCGAGGGATTATCATCGGCGGATCCGGCGAAGGAGAAGCAATGGCGGCAAATAGAATAAAGGGTGTGAGAGCAGCTGTTTTTTATGGAGGTTCATTTGATATTGTGAGGGTTTCCCGCGAGCACAATAATTCCAATATTCTTTCACTGGGAGCCAGATTTATGGACGATGAAATTGCCAAAAAAGCCGTGGATATTTGGTTAAATTCCAATTTTCAGGGCGGGAGGCATGAAAGGAGAATTAAAAAACTTGATATTTAGTTAGCTACAAACAGATAAACCAAATGTCTTTTTGCGGGTTTGATGTATGTCATCACCCTGAGCGAGCAGAGGCGAGCGAGGAAAGCAAAAAGATTTTTGGTTTATCTGTTTTTATTTACATGATAAAATTAACTTCGTGATAGAAATTATTCCATCCATCAACGTCGCAGATTTTAATGAAGCGGTTCTGCGGATCCGGCAGGTGGAATCGTTTGTAAAATGGGTGCATCTTGATGTTTCCGATGGAACATTTTCAAAACATGTCAGCTGGCATAATCCGCACGATTTAGTCGGATTTGAGCCAAAAGTGAAAATAGAGGTTCATTTGATGATTGAAAACCCTGAAAAAGAAATTGACGAGTGGCTCATGAAGCCTATTTCCCGGATCATATTTCATCAAGAAGCGACCAGAAATCACCAGCTGATCATAGAAAAAATTAAAAAAGCAAAAAAGAAAGTAGGTATCGCCATACGGCCGGATACTTCATGGCTTAAACTTTTTCCATACCTCGATACTGTTGATATGCTTCAATTACTCGCGGTGTCTCCGGGCCCTTCCGGACAAAATTTTCAAGAAGAAATTCTCCACAAAATCGGGCATATTCGCAGTGTTTCTAAAAAATGTATAATAGAGATTGACGGCGGTGTTAATATAGAAGTAGTGCAAGCATGCGCTCGCGAAGGGGCGAATGTATTTGTAGCGGGAAAAGCAATTTTTGGGGCGGAGGATATTAAAAAAGCAATTAAAGAGTTAAAATCAGGAAAATAATTCCATGGCATATTTACATGAAGAAAAAATTAAATTTTTAGAAGAAACGGCAATCAAAATCCGGGAGTCTATTATTGAAGAATTGGTTGCAGCGGGTTCGGGACATACCGCGGGTCCTTTGGGGATGGCGGATGTTTTCACCGCTTTTTATTTTCATATTTTAAATCACGATCCGAAGAATCCTTTGTGGGAAGATCGGGATCGGTTGATTTTGTCTAATGGACATATTTGCCCTGTCCAATATGCCACTTTGGCTCATGCGGGATATTTTCCGTTGCCTGAATTAAAAACTTTAAGAAAATTTGGAAGCCGCCTTCAGGGGCATCCACATCGGATTTCACTTCCGGGAATTGAAACCACATCGGGTCCCTTAGGATCAGGGTTAGGCCAGGCCGTGGGATACGCATATGGCGCGCGAATGGATGGAAAACTATTTCGCGTGTATTGCTTTATGTCCGATGGCGAACAAGATTGTGGAAATACCTGGGAATCAGCCCTGTTTGCCGGAAAATATAAACTAAGGAATTTAACGGCATTAATCGACAGAAATAATATTCAGATAGACGGGATGACAGAAGACATTATGCCGCTTGAAAATCTTCGCGCGAAATACGAAGCCTTTAATTGGCACGTGCTCGAAGTCGATGGACATAATTTTGAAGAAATAGTCAATGCGGCGGAGGAAGCGAAAGCGATTTACGAAAAACCAACTCTTATTATTGCTCACACGATTCCTGGCAAGGGAATTAAAGAAATAGAATTCGATTATCGATGGCACGGCGTGCCGCCAGGAGTAGGTCCCGAAGATGTATTCAAAAAATCCGAGCAAGTAGAAAAGTTCTTGTCCGAACTTCGCACATTAAAAAATAAAATTATCAGCGAACATCAATAAATATATGAAACACGCATCATTTGTCAAAATATCAATCAGAACAAAATTATATTTCATAATTTTTATTTTATCTGCCTCCTATATGACAATATCTATTTATAATTTTGCGACCGATAATACCATTATCGATCACGCATTGAGCCTTGAAACTGCAATTCAAAATAATTCATATGCCCATAAATAAATCCGCGCAACTTGCCAAGCATATTTTAGAAAAAGATTTGATCGAACAGAAACCAACCAGAGATGGCTATGGTGCGGGGTTAATTGAGGCGGGAGAAAAAGATGAACGAGTAGTGGTGTTATGCGCGGATCTTACCGAATCAACGCGATCAGAGGGTTTTGCTAAAAAATTTCCACACCGTTTTATTGAAATGGGAGTGGCGGAGCAAAATATGGCGACGGTTGCCGCGGGGCTTGCCAATTATGGCAAAATTCCTTTTATTTCGAGCTACGCCATGTTTAGTCCGGGGAGAAATTGGGAGCAGATCCGAACGACCATTTGTTACAATAACGTCCCCGTAAAAATCGCGGGAGCGCATGCCGGAGTTTCTGTGGGTCCGGACGGCGCGACCCATCAAGCAGTAGAAGATATGGCAATCATGCGCCCCATTGCCAATATGACGGTACTGTATCCGTGCGATATGCACGAAGCTAAAAAGGCGACTTTGGCGGCAATAGAAATAAATGGCCCGGTTTACATCCGTTTGGCGCGAGAAAAAACTCCCGTTTTCACAACGCCTGAAACATCATTTGAAATCGGCAAAGCTGAAATATTCTGGGAACCAAACTTAGACGTTGGACGTCTAAGTTTGGTTCCGACGTCTTTAGATGCGGCGATAATTGCTTGCGGGCCATTGGTGCATAACGCAATTTTAGCCGCGGCTAATTTGGAAAAAGAAGGAATAAAAATTAGAGTAATAAATAACCACACCATAAAACCGATGGATGAGAAAACCATAATTGATGCCGCGAGAACAGCCGGATGCGTTGTAACAGTTGAGGAGCATCAGGTGCAGGGCGGGATGGGCTCTGCGGTTGCGGAAGTTTTGGCAAAAAATTATCCGGTGCCCATAGAATTTATCGGTGTACAAAACCGTTTCGGCGAATCCGGCACCCCCACTGAATTGATTGAAGCTTTTGGTATGGGGGTTGCAAGTATTGAAGAAGCGGTAAAAAAAGTTTTACAAAGGAAAAAATAAATGAATTTCGGAATAAAAAAATATGATTTTATAGGAATTGGGGATACCGTGACCGACGCATTTATTCATTTGAAAGAAGCGTCAGTGCATTGCGATATCAACAAAGAAAATTGCCAAATTTGCATGCGGTTTGGAGATAAAATTCCTTATGAAGAAGTGTATGTGGTGCCAGGAGTTGGCAATAGTGCTAACGCCGCCGTCGCGGCTTCTCGTTTGGGGCTTACGAGCGCGCTTTTAAGCAACGTTGGGGACGATTATTATGGTCAGGAGTGCATTGACGCTTTAAAAAAAGAAAAGGTAGGAACGGAGTTTATTGTCAAAAACAAAGGCAAAAAAACTAATTATCATTATGTTTTATGGTTTGACTCCGATCGCACCATTTTAATTAAACACCAAGAATACAATTACCTGTTGCCAGATATTGGAAGTCCACCGTGGATGTATCTTTCTTCTTTGGGTCCGAATTCTTTGCCCTTTCACGACGAATTAGAAAAATATCTTAAAGAGAGGCCAGAAATAAAATTAGCGTTCCAGCCGGGGACATACCAAATGAAGTTTGGAAAAGAACGACTGGCTTATTTTTATCAACGCGCGGAAGTGTTTATGTGTAATAAAGAAGAAGCTCAAAGAATTTTGGGAACCGACGAACACGATGTGAAAAAATTGCTTACTATGATTGCAGTCCTCGGCCCCAAGATCGCGGTTATTACCGATGGCCCCACCGGGGCTTATGCGTATCAAGGGAGTGATGCGTGGTTTATGCCGTCGTATCCGGATCCCAAGCCGCCTCTTCAAAGAACGGGAGCGGGGGACGCATTTTCATCAACGTTCACTGTAGCGATCGCGCTTGGCCTCGGCGTAACCGAAGGCCTTCGATGGGCACCTATTAATTCGATGTCTGTTGTGCAGGATATCGGCGCGCGAGCTGGGCTTTTAACTCGCGAAAAACTTGAAGAGTATTTAAAAAATGCTCCGAACAACTATTTCCCTAAAAAAATATGATGCTTCACAATTTTTTATCAAAAGCCGCACAAGAAAAATGGGCAACGGGGCATTTTAATTTTTCTGAGCTTGATCAAATGCGCGCCATTGTAGAAGCATGCCGCGATACTGGCGCTCCAGCGATTGTTGGCACCTCCGAAGGTGAAAGAAAACATATGGGACTTGCCGAGGCGGTTGCATTGCGGGATGTTTTTCGAAAAGAATATGGCATTCCAATATTTTTAAATGCAGACCACTCAAAAAGTATAGAGGCCGCAAAAGCCGCGGTGGATGCGGGGTATGACTCAATCCACATTGATCTCTCGGCGAAAGATTTTGAAGAAAATATTACGGGCACAATAGAAGTTTTAAATTATGCCAAGTCAAAAAATCCGGAAATTTCAGTGGAAGGCGAGCTCGGATATTTAAGGGGCGAATCTAAAATTCAAAAAGAAAAAATTGAAGTGCGGAGAGAAGATTATACGGATCCCAAAAAAGCAGGGGACTTTGCGAAGCGTACCGGCATAGATCGGCTTGCGATTGCGGTGGGCAATATTCACGGCATTTCTCTTGATGAGCCAGATTTGGATATTGATCGGATCGTAGCTATCAGAAAAACAGTGCCAGAAAATATTGCATTGGTACTTCATGCGGGATCCGGAATCCCCAATGAACAAATAAAAGCTGCAATCGCGGCAGGAATTTCAAATATTCATATTAACACCGATCTTCGCGTCGCGTACGTCGAAGAGCTCAAAAAAGATATTGTGGCGCATCCGGATGAGGTCGGTATGTATAAGTTGGATCACGGCGCATTGGAGACAATGAAAAAAGTAGTCGTTGAAAAGCTAACGCTTTTTGGATCAACCAATAGAATATAAAATAAAGCCAGCTCTATATATTGAGGGCTGGTGGTGACGCATCAGTATCACGATATTCAGTACTTATACACACTATTCCAAATATTAAACACTCGGTGTTTAATGTTTGGTTAGTCTATCATAAGCTCGTTATCGAGTTCTTTTTGGGATAATTTGGCACTACTAGTATCTATAAAATATTTATATTCCTTGCCGTGGGGAATTTGATCCGTGATAATATTTTGTTGAAGAAGATTTCCCCACCGATTTTTATCGGTATAATCTTGGCAACTTGACCAAGGAAATTTATGTTCCTTATTTTTCCATCCCGCGATTTCACGAGGGTTACGATGAATATATGCAGAAAGATGCAATAATTGTTCGTTGGTTTCCACATGCAGTGCCTTGTAAGGGCCCTGTAATAAATGCCCTGTATGTTTGTACTTAACATTAAAATATTTTGTGCAAGAGTTTTGTGTTCTCTGCATAAAATTAGCAACACCATTTTCTATGAGTTCTTTTACCATGATATGAAAATGATTAGGCATAAGCGCGAAGGCGACCAATTCAACCGTTCGATTTTGTACTATTTTTTCAAGTGTTTTTGCCGAAACATTAAATACCGAGTGTTTAATGTAGTAAGCGGCACTGACACCTACGTTATAAATATGCACGTTGGATTGAAAATGCAGAAGGATAAATAAAAATCTTGCATAATCGAAGTCATCTAAAAAAATTTGTTGTTTGCCATTTCCTCGATTAAAAATATGATAATACTCACCAGGCACGATTAATGTTTTTCTCATTTTTTAATTTTAATCCATTAAACACTCGGTGTTTAATGTTTAGCATGAATAGAACAAAAATCAACCCCGCTCATTGGCGGGGTTTTAATTATTTGCTTCGAGACACGCAGTTTTGGTATGATAAAATAATGAAAATATTTGTAACCAGACCAATTCCCGCAGTAGGAATCAATTTATTAAAAGAGAAAAACTATGAAGTTGCGGTGAACAAAGTAGCAAAGGACCGCGCAGCGACGACGGAAGAGTTGCTGACCGGAGTGCATGGTGCGGATGCCATTCTTTCTATTTTGACTGATAAAATAACCGCCGAAATTATAGATGCGGGATTGCCGACACTTAAAATTATTGCAAATTACGCGGTTGGATTTGATAACATTGATACAGTAGTAGCCAAGGCGCGAAATATTATGGTTACCAATACCCCCGGAGTGCTTACCAATACGGTGGCGGAGCATACGTTTGCGTTAATGCTTTCAATTGCACACCGGGTTTCAGAAGCTGATCGTTTTTCGCGCGCGGGAAAATATACCGCATGGGGTCCAGAGCTTTTGCTCGGAAGCGATGTATCAGGAAAAACATTGGGAATTGTCGGTCTCGGAAGAATTGGTTCTCGGGTCGCACATCATGCAGTGAACGGCTTCGATATGAATGTTCTTTATACCGATGTCAATCAAAATGTAGAATTTGAAAAAGAATTCGATGCGTCATTTGTAAAAACAATTGATGGGCTTTTGCCGCAATGCGATTTTGTTTCTCTGCATGTTCCATTGCTTCCCTCAACACACCATCTCATGAATGAAGCGCGTTTGAAACTGATGAAAAAAACGGCATACTTGATTAATACTTCCCGCGGGCCGATTGTTGATGAAAAAGCGCTGGCCGCGAGTTTATCGAATGGCGAAATCCGCGGTGCCGCTATTGATGTATTTGAATTTGAACCTGCAATAACCCCTGAATTAAAACGATTAGAGAACATTATTTTGACGCCGCACATTGCTTCAGCAACCGAAGAGACACGCAATGCCATGTCATGCCTTGCCGCCGAAAATATCATCGCGGCTCTCGAGGGCAGAACTCCCCTGAATTTGATTAAATAATTATCTGTGCTACGATACTGCCATGCAATCTATTGTCGCTCTGCATCGCGATATTTTAGGCAAAAAAGTAAGAACCTTACGGCACAAGGGGTTTTTGCCTGCGGTTCTGTACGGAAAAGGCAAAAAAACAGAACCAATCAGCGTCAAGGAAATTGATTTTATAAAACTTTGGAAATCTGCCGGAGAATCCTCAATCGTAACGTTAGAATTAGGAAAAGAGAAAAAAAACGTTTTGATACAAGACGTTGTTTTAGACCCTCTCAAAAATAATCCTATACACGCCGATTTTTATTTGGTAGATATGGAAAAAGAAATTAAAGTTGCGGTCTCGCTTGAATTTATCGGCGAATCTGATGCGGTGCGTAGAGGCGGTATTTTAGTAAAAGTGATGCACGAGCTTACCATTGAGTCTTTGCCAAAAGATTTGCCTCATTCAATTTCAATAGACATATCGGTCCTCAAGGAAATGAACGATTCTATAGCGGTTAAAGATGTTGTGGTTCCCGCGAGTGTTAAAAAATTAGACGGTTCTGATGAAATTATCATCAAAGTAGAGCCGCCTCGATCGGAGGAAGAAATAAAAACTGAATCCGAAGCGCCGTCTCTCGAAAGCATTGAGGTGGTAGGCAAAAAAGAAAAAGCCGAAGCTCTTGAAGAGAATTCCGAAGAAGCCAAATAATTGTTATACTATAGTCATGTGGGCTTATTTTCTATTTGTTTTTTTTACCCTACCGCTCGTATCCCATGCGGAATTTGATCCTTCGCTGGTAAGTTCTCGCCGAGCGGAATTGGAACAACAACTCAAAGCGTACGAACAGCAGATCGATCAATATCAAAATTTAGTTTTAGAAAAACAAAAAGAGGGGGAAACGCTGAAACGTAACATAGATATTTTTAATGCACAAATTTCTTCCGCAAAAATTGCCATTCGCGCCCGCACGCTGGCTATTCAAGAATTAGGAACAGAAATTAATCAAAAATCTAAAAACATTACGCAACTCCAGGGCCAGATCAGCGATGCGCAGAAATCTTTGGGCGAATTTTTGCGAAAAGTCAGCGATAACGACAAGTTATCTGCGGTGGAACTTGCGGTTATGTATGATGATCTTTCGCAGTTTTTCGGAGAGCTCGAATCTTTGAATAAACTGCAGGGTTCGCTCCATGTATCTTTAAATAAGTACACGACGTTAAAAGACGAAGAAGAAAAAGCACGGAATGATTTAGAAGATAAAAAATCCGAAGAGACAGAGTTGCGGGCGATTCAACAATTGGAAAAAACAAAATTGGAAGCCAATGAAAAAGAAAAACAGACGATTTTAAAAACAACAAAAGGCAAAGAATCTGAATATCAGAAAATTTTAAAAGAAAATCAAAAAAGCGCGGCGCTGATTAGAAGCCAACTTTTTTTGTTGAATGGTTCCGCCGCCATTTCATTTGAAAAAGCAATGGAATACGCCGCAATAGCAGAAAAAACTACCGGAATTCGCCCCGCATTTTTGCTCGGCGTTATCACTGAAGAATCTAATCTGGGAGAAAATGTGGGGAAGGGGAATTGGCAAGTTGATCTCGCTGATAGGCGGTGCGCGAAACAACGAAGCGCATTTTTACAAATTACTGCGGAGCTTGGGGTATCTCCGGATTTGATGCCCGTTTCAAAAAAAATATGGTATGGATACTGCGGCGGTGCTATGGGTCCCGCGCAGTTTATTCCGACAACGTGGCAGCTTTTTAAAGACAGGATTACAAAAATTACCGGTCACAACCCGCCGTCTCCCTGGGATCCGAAGGATGCTTTTGTGGCAGCGGCGCTTCTTTTAACTGATAATGGTGCTATTTCCGGAAATAATGATACTGAATGGAAGGCCGCTATGAAATATCTCGCGGGATCCCGTTGGAAGAAAAAAGCGTATCGTTTTTATGGCGATGATGTTATGGCAATTGCCTCAAAATACCAAGACCAAATTAATCTACTCTTAGCGCAACGATAAAAGCCTTATTTTATAAGGCTTTTTAGCGCAGATCAAAAATCTGCCAAAAATGGCGAAAAGTTTCTAAATGTCAAACCTCCGATGTTTGACATTTGAAGTAAACGCGCACAAACCTACAATCGTGAGTAGTTCGACAATATTATTTTTTGAACGCATCGATGATCGGATCAATGTTGCCGTTCATGATATTTTGAATATTGTGCCACGATTCCTGGATTCGATGATCGGTTACGCGATCTTGGAGAAAATTATACGTGCGGATTTTCTCTGATCGATCGGCGGTGCCGATTTGTTCGTTTCGTTCTCTTTTAAGCGCTTCTTCCTCTTTTCTTATTTTTTCATCAAGTAATTTTGAACGCAAAATTTGCATCGCGCGCTCGCGATTTTTAAGTTGCGACCGTTCTTCTCGGGAAGAAATCACAAGCCCCGTTGGTTTGTGAAGAATCCGTACTGCCGTTTCAACTTTATTTACATTTTGTCCCCCGGGGCCGCCTGCGCGAGAAAAAGAAACTTCGATATCGGAATCTTTAATTTCGAGGTCTTTTTCTTCTGCCACGGGCAATATGGCCACCGATGCAGTGGAGGTGTGAATTCTGCCGGATTTTTCCGTGGCCGGTATTCGCTGGATTCGATGCCCTCCTGATTCGTATTTCAATAAATCATATATATTTTTTCCTTTGAGTTCTCCCACCACTTCTTTGTATCCGCCCACATCATTTTTTGATTCGTCAATTAAGGCGAATGACCAGCCATTTTTTTCTGCGTAGGCTTTATACATCCGCAATAAATCCGCGGCAAAAAGCGCCGCTTCATCTCCGCCAGCGCCGGCTCTAATTTCTAAAATAGCCGAATTTTTATTGTGCAATGAATTTTTTTCTTCAAAAATTTCTTTGAATTTGCGCTCGATTTCTTGTTTCCGAGCGGGATCAACTTTTTGGTATTCTTCAAATAAAACTTTTATTTTTGAAAGCTCTCCAAATTTTATTATTTTATCTTTCGGCCACTTAAAGCTTTCAGCCACGTCTAATTCCAGAGCATCATACTCTGTTATTGCTGCATCAACTTTTTTTTTGAGTTCTGTGTCCATCTTTTGTTTTAGTTTTGTTTTGTTTTTTGGTTAATCTTGTTCTAAATTTCTCAACTCGGCCGGCCGCATCGATGAGCTTTTCCTTGCCCGTATAAAAAGGGTGGCATTGTGAACAAATTTCCACTTCCATTTTTGCTTTTGTTGCGCCAATGCTAAAAACTACGCCACAGGCGCATGAAATTTTTGATGCATAGTAGGGAGGATGAATATCTATTTTCATAGATGCCAGTATAGCCGATACGGTATACATTTGCAAATTATTTTTTTTTTTGCTAGACTAGCGTGTATGCCAGTACACACAGATATTACCGCCGCTCCGAAGGCAGTAAATCCCAATATAGAAGCCCTTTTTCAGGCTGGAGCGTATTTGGGGTATTCAAAATCCAGGCAGCATCCAAAAATGAAAGAATTTGTATTCGGAGTGCGAAACAACATCCAAATTTTTGACCTCGAACGAACAGAAGAAAAAATGAAAGAGGCCGAGTTGTTTTTACACAAGCTGGGTATGGAAGGAAAAACAGTCCTCTTTGTCGGCACCAAGCCTTCTGCGAAAGAATATATCGCGGAGGCTGCAAAAAGCATTCTCATGCCGTATGTTACCGAACGCTGGCTAGGCGGGACGCTTACTAATTTAAAAATAATCGAAGCGCGCCTTAAGTATCTTGAAACATTAGAATACGAAGCCGAACATGGCGAACTGGATCGGTATGTGAAGAAAGAAAAAATGCAAAAATTGGTTGAATTGCGAAAATTACTCCGCATGTTTAGCGGAATACGCGGCTTAAAATCATTGCCTGCGGCGATTTTTATCGTTGATCCACGGGAAGAAAAAACAGCCGTTTCCGAGGCTCGCCGAAAAAAAATTCCTATCATCTCTATTTTAAATAGCGATTGCGATCCCAGAGGCATTGCCTATCCCATACCCGCGAATGACAATGCGAGCTCCGTCATCAAACTTATTTTAGAAAGGCTTGCCGTCGCTTACAAAAACGGTACCAAGGAAAAATTGGTTCCTATACCTTCTGAAAATTAAAATAATACGATGGCCATATCAACTGATATCGTAAAACGTTTACGCGAGCTTACCGGCAGCTCCATTTTGCTTTGTAAAAAAGTTCTTGAGGAAACCGGGGGAGACATGGATAAAGCGATGTCGCTTTTGAAAAAATCATCCGAGGCGCTGGCAGTCAAAAAAAGCGACAGAACCGCGGGCGCGGGCATGGTGGATTGTTATATTCACGGCAATAAAAAAGTAGGAGTGCTTTTGGAATTAAAATGCGAAACAGATTTTGTAGCTCGCAATGAAGAATTTCAAAAACTCGCTCATGATATCGCGTTGCATATCGCTGGAATAAAGCCATTGTACGTAAGCCAAAATCATATATCAGAAGAAGCGAGGGAAGAAGCGCGAAGATTATTTTCTGAAGAAGCGGGTAGTTTGGGAAAATCTGCCGAGATGACCAAAAAAATACTTGCCGGGAAATTAGAAGCTCACTTTCGGGACGTTTCTCTTCTCTCCCAGCCGTTTGTAAAAGATCCCGCGGTGACCATTGAAGAATTAATTCAGCGGGCCATTGCGCACTTCGGAGAAAAAATAGAAGTTGCCCGATTTACGCGTTACGAATTATGATTGTCTATTTAATTATTTTTATATTAAGCGCAAGCGGAATAGGAACGATTGCATTGCGGAATAGAGAAGCCATTGCTCGTTTTAATTTGGCGCTTTTTATGGAGAGTTCCAAAAAGAAATTAATTGCTTTTTGGTATGCTCGCATGCATAGCCAGCTTTTGCTTTTAGCAGAAAAACAACTTCGTTGGGTACGGATTAAAGTTTTAAAAATTGAAAATTTTCTTTTTCGCCTTACCCACGGCATCCGCGGCATTTCTGAACGAAATGGCAATGGCAACGGGCATAAGCCGGAGTAGCTCAATGGCAGAGCAGCGCTTTTGTAAAGCGAAGGTTGGGGGTTCGACTCCTCTCTCCGGCTCCAAGACAGAACTCAAAGGTTTTTTAGAAGCCCAAATATGGGACGCGCGAAGCGCGTTCCATATTTCTGTTGTATAATAAAAAAATGATCCATGAGATAGCAATCATCGGCGGGGGATTTGGCGGGATACGGGTGGCGAAAATTCTTTCAAAGCGGGGGCGGGATTTGCATATTACGTTGATTGATAAAAATAGCTATCATACGTTTTATCCGGATCTCTATGAAGTAGCTACCGCGCATATTCCAGAAACATTCGGGCATCTGAAGATATATTTTCACGAATTGATGTCGACCGCATCCATTCCCTTCGACGATATATTTTTAAACGATCTCGCGGTTACGGTTTTGAAAGACGAAGTAGTAAAGATAGATTTTGAAAAAAAAGAAATTGCATTAAAAAATCATGAAAATAAACCATATGACCTTTTGGTCATCGGAGTTGGTTCAGAGATAAATTATTTTAATATTCCGGGACTCATCGAACATGCTTTGCCGCTCAAAAATTTTACTGACGCGCTCGCGGTACGGAATGCCATTGACGAATTATTTGCAAACTCCCCCAAAAATCACTTGATAAAAATTTTCGTGGGCGGCGGAGGGTTTTCCGGATGTGAATTTGCCGGAGAACTCGTTGGTTTTATGAAATTACTTTCAAAAATTCATGGCCGGCCGGAATATTACTCAGAATGCACGATTGTGGAGGCTTCCGCGAATCTATTGAATGGAGCGACGATATCGACCCAAGAAGCGGCAAAAAAAAGATTATTATCTTTGGGCGTAAAGGTATTGCTTAATTTTCCCATTAAATCGGTGGAGGACAAAAAAATAATTTTACAAGATGGCAACATGGCGCCTTTCGATCTTTTAATTTGGACAGGCGGAGCCCGCGCGAATGATTTGGCAAAGACTCTTGCGGGAGTAAAATTGGAAAAAGCTTCATGCGTCGCGGTTGATTCGTTTCTTCGCATGATGCCGTATAAAACTGTTTTCGGATTGGGAGACATAACGTATTGCATGGATGAAAAAACGGGCCGCCCCATGCCGATGACGGCATCTGTCGCGCTTCGAGAAGCAAAATTTGTTGCCGAAAATATAAAACGATTAATTTTAAAAAAGCCGCTTGTACCATACAAACCCCACTTTGCCGGACTTGTGGTGCCCTTGGGAAAAAAATATGCCTTATTTGAATCTCATGGGTTTCATCTTGCAGGTTTTTTGCCGTGGGTTTTGAAACATTTTATATCGCTTCATTATTTTAGTACTATTTTAGATTGGCAAAGAGCGTTCATTGTTTGGAAGCGGGGAATCAAAATTTTTACAAAGAATGATTAAATTATCCCTGTTTACACGGGGTAATTTCTTTAGTACCATAAAGCGACATGAAACGTATTTATTTAGACCATGCCGCGGCAACTCCCATGGACCAACGCGTTACAGAAGCGATGGATCCTTTTTGGTATGAAAATTTTGGGAACGCGGGGGGACTATACCGCGAAGGAAGAACTGCGAAAGAGGCGATGGACGCTGCTCGGAAAGAAATTGCCCACACTATCGGCGCGCGTCCCGATGAAATTATTTTTACTTCGGGAGGAACCGAGTCAGACAATTTGGCGATTTTTGGTACGGCGCGACGAGCGACAGCCTCCTCAACATCCGATGTTGAATTCCCAAAAACATCGGATGTTTTCCCGGCTATCGCTCGGCCACACATTATCACCACCAGATTCGAACATCGCGCTGTGCTCGGCCCTTGCGAGCTGTTGGAGAAGGGGGGCTTTGAAGTTACTTACCTCGAAGTTGGAAATAATGGCATAATAAATCCTGAAGATGTTAAAAAAGCACTTCGTTCCGAAACAATTTTAGTAAGCATTATGTATGCAAATAACGAAATCGGCACCATTCAACCAATTGCAAAAATTGGAAAAATCATCAAAGAATTTAATGAAAATAATGCGGCTGGCCGCTCACATAAAACATATTTTCACACCGATGCCTGCCAAGCGGCTGGATATCTGGATTTGAACGTCCAAAACTTGGGTGTGGATTTAATGTCCATAAACGGTTCAAAAATATACGGGCCAAAAGGAATCGGATTTTTGTATAAACGATCCGGAGTAAAAATTAAACCGCAGATGGTGGGCGGCGGCCAAGAATTACGGATGCGATCTGGCACGGAAAATATTCCTTTGATTGCCGGGTTAAGCAAAGCATTGAAAATTGCCCAAGAAGAAAAGAATACCGAATCAAAACGCCTGACTGAACTACGGGATTATTTTATTTCAGAAATGATGCGCAGAGTTCCCCGTGTAGTTTTAAATGGAGATGCCGAGAGACGCCTTCCCAATAACATCAATGTTTCTATTTTGGGTATCGAGGGCGAGGCACTGCTCTTGTATTTGGATTCTTTGGGAATCGCATGCGGAACAGGATCCGCGTGCACTTCGGAGTCTTTGGAGCCGTCGCATGTTATTTTGGCATTGGGTAAGCCCTATGAATTTGCGCATAGCTCTATTCGATTTACCTTAGGAAGAAGCACCAAAAAAGAAGATCTAGAATATGTGCTAGAAAAATTGCCAGGCGTTGTCGAATGGCTTCGCGTTGTCTCGCCGATTACCATTAAAACCGCACATAATTATTTCAGAAAAACAGAGCAATTATGCCCAGAGAAGTAAAACCATTAAAATATAGCGAATTAGAAGGTTTGTCAGAGAAACAATTAAAAGAACATCATGATATTTTGTATGCCGGTTATGTAAGAAAAATCGAGGAAATAGAAGAAAAATTAAAAAATGTTGACTTAGCCACAGCGAATGCAACGTTTAGCGATTTGCGAGCGTTGAAAATGGAAGAAACGTTTGCTTTAAATGGAGTTAAGCTTCACGAAGGATATTTTGAGAATATGGTTGCCCGCGGTAGTCCCTCGCAGAGCTCGGGATCAATGAGTGCAATTCATGCGCTCATTGATCGCGACTTTGGGTCTTATGAAAATTGGGAAAAAGAATTCAAGGCAATGGGGCTTTCCGCGCGCGGATGGGTGGTATTGGGGTACGATCTTGATGAAAAGAAATTAAAAAATATTTTGTGTGATTCGCATAACCAAGGTGGCGTGTGGAATATGGTGGCGCTGATGATTATGGATGTTTATGAACACGCGTATTTTATTGATTACGCCACCGGTCGAAAAGCGTATATCGAAGCTTTTTTCAAAAACATCGATTGGGATTTTGTGAATTTACAAATTGAGAAATATAATATTAATTAATGGAAAATATGACCAAACATCAATTCATATTGCTGGTTCTTTTAGTAAGTTTTGTGACCGCGCTCGTCACTGGTATCGTGACGGTTGCTTTGGTTTCTCAGAATCCGCAGCCAATTACGCAAACCATTCAACGGGTCATCGAGCGATCACAGGCAGTGCTTACTCCCGAGCCATTAAAAAAAGATGAAACCGCGCAATTGGAAGTCGCGGCGCTTTCGCGCGACGCCTTGATTGAAGATATTGCAAGTCGTGTTTCGCCCGCGGTGGTGAGCGTCGTCGCCAGCAAAGACGTGCCCATTGTCGAACAATATTTTATCAATCCATTTCCGGAAAATGATTTGTTTAAAGATTTTTTTCCTGATCTGAAGGTGCCGCAATATCGGCAAAAGGGCATTGAAAAAAAACAGGTTTCGGCGGGTTCCGGATTTTTAATTTCATCCGACGGACTCATGGTGACCAATCGGCACGTCGTCGAAGATAAAGACGCAGAATACACGGTCATCATGAATAATGGAAAAAAAATGCCTGCAAAAGTGCTCGCGCGCGATCCGTTAAATGACATGGCAATTTTAAAAATAGATGGTTCGAATTTTTCGTTTATTCCCCTGGGTGATTCAAACTCTGTCAAAATCGGGCAAACTGCAATTGTAATAGGCAATGCTTTGGGAGAATTTCAAAATACGGTCTCTATTGGAGTGATCTCGGGTTTGAGAAGAACCATTACCGCTTCCGGAGCGAATTTTGGGCCGGAAGAGCTTTCAGAAGTAATTCAAACGGATGCGGCTATCAACCCCGGAAATTCTGGAGGCCCGCTTCTTAATCTGAAAGGAGAAATTGTTGGCTTAAATACTGCGATGGCACAAGGCGCGGACAGCATTGGATTTTCAATTCCAATTAATCAAATTAAAAGAAGCATTGATGATGTACGGGCGTCGGGAAAAATTGTCTACCCCTACATTGGCGTGCGGTATGTTTTGGTGACGCCGAGTGTTAAAGAAAAAAATAAATTATCGGTTGAGTATGGGGCCTTGGTTTCTCCCGGCCAAAATAATGAAGATGCCATTGTTTTAAATTCTCCCGCGAGCCGCGCGGGGATTAAAGAGGGGGATACTATTTTAGAATTCAATGGAACTAAAATTACCGCGGACAACTCATTAAACAAATTAATCCAATCGCATCGAGTTGGCGATAAAGTGGCGCTCAAAATTTTACGCGCCAGCAAAGAACTGACCGTAAATGTAACCCTTGAAGAACGAAAGGAACAATGATATAATATATTTCGTATATGCCTCCATTTTCACAATTTACCATCAAAGCGCAGGAAGCCTTAAAAAAGGCGCACGAGCTTGCAATCGAACGAGGTGCGAATCAAATAGACGCGTCGCATCTTTTGGCCGCGTTAGTTCTCCAGGAAGATGGTTTAGTGCCTTCGCTTCTCGATAAACTCGAAATTGATCAAACTCATTTGGTTGATTTGATACTCGGAGAGTTGGATAACGCCCTAAAATCAAACGTACTTTCACCGCTTCAGCAAATTTATTTAACTCCGGAGCTTGCGCGGATTTTGGAAGAGGCTCATAGGGCAGCCGCTTTTTTGAAAGATGATTTTATTTCGACAGAGCATCTTTTTTTGGGAATCTTAGAGGCTCCCTCAAAGGCCCGTGATCTCTTGGTTCGTTTTTCTTTGCATAAAGAAATGGTGCTTCGCGCCTTAGCCGATATTCGCGGCTTTCAGCGAGTGACTGACACCGAGCCGGAAAATAAATATCAAGCTTTGGAAAAATACGCGAGAAATTTAACTAAATTGGCAAGAGAAGACAAGCTGGATCCGGTTATTGGCAGAGATGAAGAGATTCGGCGCGTCATGCAGGTGCTTTCCCGGCGCACAAAAAATAATCCGGTGTTGATTGGGGAGGCGGGAGTTGGAAAAACCGCGATCGTCGAAGGCCTTGCCCAAAGAATTGTTTCCAGAGACGTTCCTGAAATTTTAAAAAACAAAGAATTAATTTCTTTGGATTTGGGTTCCTTGGTTGCAGGCACAAAATATCGGGGGGAATTTGAAGAACGGTTAAAAGCAGTCATGAAAGAGCTTGAACGGTCTTCCGGGAAGTTTTTGCTTTTTATTGATGAATTGCATACTTTGGTGGGCGCGGGTGCCGCAGAAGGCGCCATTGACGCTTCCAATATGTTAAAACCGGCGTTAGCTCGAGGAGAATTGCATGCCATCGGCGCGACCACGCTTAAAGAATATCAAAAATATATCGAAAAAGATGCGGCACTGGCTCGACGTTTTCAGCCGGTGCATGTGGAGGAACCTTCTCCGGAAGATACTATTTCTATGCTTCGCGGAATTAAAAGCAAATACGAACTTCACCATGGAATTAAAATTACTGATTCCGCAATTTTAGCGGCGGTAAATTTATCTTCTCGCTATATTACCGACAGATTTTTGCCAGATAAAGCAATTGATCTTATTGATGAAGCGGCTTCATCCCTTCGTCTTCAAATAGACAGCATGCCGGAGGATTTGGAACGAGCGCATCGCGAAATTATGCGCCTTGAAATAGAACGCGAAGCGCTTAAAAAAGAAGAAGGAGCAGAAGCGAAACAAAAAATTAAAAAAATACAGCAAACGGTAGAAAATCTGAAAGAACAAACCTCGGGGCTCGAGCTTCGCTGGAAAAATGAAAAAGAAACGATAGATACTCTTCGCCAACTTAAAAAAGATTTGGATATTTTGCGGCAAGAATCAGACGTCGCTGAACGCCGGGGAGATTTCACCAAAGTAGCGGAGATTCGCTATGGCAGAATTCCGGAAACAGAAAAAAAATTATTTGGCCAAGAAGGAAAATTAAAAAAACTACAAGGAGTAAAACGCATGCTGAAAGAAGAAATTACCGAGGAAGACATTGCTGATATTGTTTCTCGGTGGACGAGCATTCCCATCACGAGGATGCTGGAAGCGGAAGCCAAAAAATTGCTTCGCATGGAAGAAGTGCTCAACAAAAGAGTTATTGGCCAAAATGAAGCGATTTCAAAAATTTCAGATGCTATTCGGCGGTCGCGCGCCGGAATTGCCGATGAGAAAAGACCCATTGGATCGTTTATGTTTTTAGGGCCGACGGGAGTCGGAAAAACAGAATTAGCTTTAGCATTAGCTGAATTTTTATTCAATGATGAAAAATCCTTGGTTCGCGTTGATATGTCGGAATACATGGAGCGCCATGCCGTTTCTAAATTTATTGGATCTCCTCCGGGATATGTCGGCTATGAAGAAGGAGGAAATTTGACCGAAATTATCAAACACCGGCCCTATGCGGTTTTGCTATTTGATGAAATAGAAAAAGCGCATCCGGAAGTTTTTAACATCATGCTTCAGATTTTAGACAACGGCCAATTAACGGATGCGAAAGGCCGGCATATCAATTTTAAAAACATCGTGGTGATCATGACCTCAAATATCGGAGGTGAATTTGTACGCCAAATGGAAAGTTTAGGATTTGTGGCGGGGGGGACCGAAAATTCAAAAGAAAAAGAAAATGAATTAAAATCAAAAATCCAAGCGGCGCTGGAACAGCATTTTCGCCCGGAATTTTTAAACCGATTGGACGAAGTTATTATTTTTGATTCTTTGAACCAAGAAGCAATTAAAAAAATAGCTAAAATTCAAATTGCCCGCCTGACCGAGCGGTTAGCTTCCCGAAATATCACCATTGATATCAGTCGAGAGGCGGAAGATGCGTTGGGAAAAGAAGGATATAATCCCAATTATGGAGCACGGCCGTTGCGAAGAATAATCCAGACGAAGATTTTAAATCCTTTAGCTCAAAGCATGGTGGCGGGCGGGATTAAAAATGGGGACGCGGTTCAAGTGGGATTAAAAAATGGAGCGTTTACTATTGAAACTAAAAAACTTATCGCGCTCAAAAAAGCAAAAAAAATTAAAATAACTGTCGCAAAGTAAGCCTCACCTCAAGCAGCGACCTTTTGTTTTTGCAATCTTTTTGATATTCTTTAAAAGTCTCATTTTTGCGGAGATGGCAGAGTGGACAATTGCAGTGGACTGTAAATCCACCGCCCGGAAGGGCTCCGAAGGTTCGAATCCTTCTCTCCGCACAACGCTAAGCGTTGTTCACGGGACGCTGAGCGTCCCACAGCAGACACTCTAACATCAATTAAATATGTATTACGTTTATATTTTGCTAAGCGAAAAAGACGGCAAGTTGTATATTGGTTCAACTCCTGATATAAAAAAGAGATTAGAAAAGCATAATCGTGGCTTTGTGTTAGCAACGAAAAATCGCCGACCAATTAAGCTCATATATTATGAATCATATTTGCATTCCCGCGACGCTAAGCGTCGTGAGATATTCCTGAAAGGCGGCAAGGGTCACGAACAACTCAAAGTGCAGTTGCAAGACAGTTTTAGAAAAATTAAGTATAAATATAACTAGGCCTAGCGTTATTCGAACCATATTTTAATTTTGGGGGAAAAAAATTTTTT
>OBEQ010416555.1_pt1 | contig 32497 bp, 29 predicted proteins | sample 1670901 | NCBI WGS metagenome assembly OBEQ01 (sample SAMEA104232315, study PRJEB22302) | groundwater metagenome | biome: forest; feature: aquifer; material: groundwater | place: USA | collected 2011-08-07 | depth 5.4 m | reverse complement strand
TGGTACAACAGTGAGCGGCCACATCATGCTCTTCACCTTCTGTCGCCATTCCAGTATATTGTGAGGACATTACCAGAGCGGGAGTGCCAAATGTGGTGGACGGATACATATGTTTGACAGTGCCGTTTTTTTCAACTAGCATGAGCCTATGAATTCTCGCGCTATACGCACTCTCTTTTTTGCTGTTTCTGTGCTTTTTCTTGTAGAACCTCTAATCGCTTCGGCATATATTGATCCAGGGTCAGGCAGTCTCCTTATACAGATGCTTATTGCGAGCGCTGTGGGCGTGTCGGTTATATTAAGAACCTCATGGAGTAGAATCAGGCTGTTTTTTGTGAGAAAAGTCAAAGAAGACCCCGAGATATCTGAAAATAAAGTAGCGATTGAGGATCAAGGGTAGTGTCAAATGCCCGAGTCTTGATAGACGCTATTTTTCGGTACGTTACTTGTTACCTGTTTATGTTTTTCTACGTTACAGTAAGTACACCGCTTGTTTGATATGGCTCTGGGTTTGCGCTCGACAATGATTTGAGAGGTGTGATAGGATTCTCCAATGGAAAAACATATTTCAAAAAAGAAGATTGTGGTGAGTAGTGTACCCGCAGGTAAGATTCAGGCGGCTCGTTTGGTTGCACGAGGGAAGAATACTCCAACTGTATACGTGGGCATGAGTGCGGATCTTATACATCCGGGTCATTTAAATGTAATCAAAGAAGCCAAGAAATTGGGCAGTGTTACGGTGGGACTTCTTACTGATGAGGCGATCGCAAGTTATAAACGGTTGCCTTTTTTGAACTACGAGCAACGCGAAGAGATTGTTAAAAACCTCAAAGGTGTTGACAAGGTTGTGCCGCAAAGTGTTCTTGATTACACGGAGAATCTTCGTATGGAAAAACCAACGTATGTTGTGCACGGAGATGATTGGAAAACTGGGGTTCAGGCGGAGACAAGAAAAAAAGTAATAAAAGTTCTTCGGGAATGGGGAGGGGAGCTTGTGGAGGTGCCATATACGCAGGGCATTTCTTCTACGCTTCTCCATGAGGCTTTGAAAAGCATTGGAACAACGCCAGACATACGTCTTAAAAGATTGCGTCGTCTGCTCTCGGCAAAGGGCTTTGTGCGCACGATTGAAGCGCACCACGGATTGTCGGGACTTATTGCTGAACACACGAAGGTAAAAGATGAGAATGGCAGGAGTCAAGAATTTGATGCGATGTGGATGAGTAGCCTTACGGATTCGACCGTGAAAGGGAAACCTGATATTGAATATGTCGATCTTACTTCTCGCCTCGCCTCGCTGAATGAAATTTTGGATATTACGACAAAGCCTATCATTTTTGATGCTGATACAGGCGGTATAGCTGAACATTTTACGTTGCGTGTGCGCACGCTTGAGCGTTTAGGGGTTTCTGCAGTGATAATTGAAGACAAGACGGGACTTAAGAAGAATTCGCTTTTTGGTACGGATGTTGCACAGCAACAAGATACCATCGAGAATTTTTCTGCAAAGTTACATGCAGGAAAGCAGGCGCAGATTACGTCGGAATTTATGATCATTGCGAGAATTGAAAGTCTCATTCTTGGAAAGGGCATGGAAGACGCGCTTCGCAGAGCACGTGCCTATATCGATGCGGGAGTTGATGGCATTATGATACACAGTAAAGAAGCAAAGCCGGATGAAATATTTGAATTTTGCAAAGAATTCGGAAAGTTTGAGAGGAAGGTGCCGCTTGTTGTGGTTCCCTCAACGTATAGCAGTGTATACGAGACCGAGTTGAAAAAGGCGGGTGTGCAGATCGTTATCTACGCGAACCAGCTTCTGCGAAGCGCGTATCCTGCTATGGTAAAAACTGCCGAGATGATTTTGAAAAATGGAAGAGCGTATGAGTGCGAACAAGATTGTATGCCAATCAAGGATGTGATACGGCTTATACCGAGTGACTATTGAGAGCTTGGTGACTATTGTGATCTATTTTGTTGTCATTGGCGTCTAATCGCTCGTCGTATCAGGAACACGTTTCGCAATTATACGCTTCGATGCACTGTAGCTTCAATATTCACCAAGCTGATTAAACTAATTCTATGTTAGAACCGCAGAAGTTCCATGATATTCTCGTTGGACATGGTGTGAGTTTTTTCACTGGAGTCCCTGATTCGCTTCTTGAGCATTTTTGTGCGCATATAGAGAGCAATGTTGCGAAAGGGAAACATATTATTGCTGCAAACGAAGGCAATGCAGTTGGACTTGCGGCGGGGCATTACATTGCAACGGGCAGTCCGGCATGTGTGTATCTGCAAAACTCCGGTTTAGGCAATACGGTGAATCCTCTTGTGTCGCTCGCAGATCCGAAAGTATATGGTATCCCTGTCCTTCTTCTTGTTGGTTGGCGTAGTGAACCTGGTGTTGCGGACGAGCCACAACACATTAAACAGGGTGCAATTACCAATGAATTATTGGATACTCTTGGTATTGCGCACGATATCTTGCCCAAAGATGAACAAGAAGCCATCGAGGCGGTTAATGTAGCTTGTGCGTACATGCAAAAAGAAAGGGCACCGTATGCACTTGTGGTGAAAAAGGGAACGTTTGCACCTTGTGTGCATGCTGAAAGATTGACGAAAGAAACACTTCTTCGTGAAGAAGCTCTCCACATGCTCCTTGAAGATTTATCAGAAAATGACGTCGTTGTTTCGACAACGGGGAAGACGTCACGCGAAGTATTTGAGTACCGAGAGGAGAAGAAACAGAGACATGAACGTGATTTTTTAACGGTTGGGTCTATGGGACATGCATCTTCTATTGCGCTTGCCCTTGCGATGGAACGGCCAGAGCGGAGCGTGTGGTGTCTTGACGGGGATGGAGCTTTGATTATGCATATGGGGGCGCTTGCAACGATTGGTACGCAACAGCCGAAAAATTTAATACATGTGGTGCTCAATAATGCGGCTCACGAATCAGTAGGAGGCCAGCCAACTGCAGCGGAAGTTATCGATTTACCGACGATTGCACGCGGCTGTCTCTATCCTCATATTTACTCGGCATCAGGAAAGGAAAAATTAATGGAGCAGTTGCGGCAGATACGCACGCTTGTACGGCAAGGCCCGGTATTTCTCGAGGTGAAACTGAAGCAGGGATCGCGCAAAGATCTTGGCCGGCCGACCCAGACACCAAGTGAGAATATGGAAGCGCTGATGAAATTTCTTGGAAGCTCGCAAATGCCTTCATGATGCAGGAAACACATCTGGGATGGGGAAGCATCGATTTGCTTTTTGAGATCCTTGATCAACATTCCGCACAAAAGATTTTTCTTGTGTGCGGGAAAGATTCGTATACGAAAACTGGTGCCGCGGAAAAGCTGCGCAAAATTGATGAGAAACATGTGGTCACACGGTTCTCTGATTTTGCTTCAAATACAAAAACTGAAGATGTTGCTCGTGGCAGCGCAGTGTTTAGGAAAAATAATTTTGATACCATAATTTCTATTGGTGGGGGAAGTGCTATTGATGTGGCAAAGCTTATTTTTGCTACCAAATTGTCTGATATCGATACAGTGATCGATACGGGCGCGAAAGTGTTTCCTTCGGATATTGTGCATATTGCAGTGCCGACGACAGCGGGGACGGGAAGCGAAGCGACGCACTTCGCTGTAGTGTATAGAGATAAGATAAAGTATTCTGTTGGATATGCATCGCTTTTACCGAATATTGCAATTGTAGATCCGCAGCTGACGATGAGCATGTCGCCCCATTTGACGGCAACAACAGGATTTGATGCGTTGGCACAAGGAATCGAGTCATATTGGTCTGCACAGTCTACAGACGAGTCAATAGAGTATGCTTCCACGGCGCTCGAATATATTGTGCCAAGTCTGGAAACAGCCATACATACTCCGACGAGATCGTCGCGCGAAAATATGGCATTCGGGGCTCATTATGCAGGAAAGGCGATCAATATATCCAAAACAACTGCACCGCATGCCCTCTCCTATTTTTTCACAAGTTATTTTGGAATTCCGCATGGTCATGCCGTGGCGCTTACACTTGGAGCATTCTTGAAATTCAATATGGCAGTGTCCTCATCTGATGTGTCTGATATCCGCGGTGACATATATGTTCGTGATGCGATTGGGAAAGTTGTTCAATGCATGAAGTGCTCTACTGCAAATGAAGCGGCAAAGATGGTGGAGAAAATAATGCAAGGTGCAGGTCTTGCAACACGACTATCTTCTTTTGGCTTTAAAGAGAGCGATATCGATTCTTGCGTTCGTTCTGTAAACGTTGAGCGGCTACGAAACAATCCACGTATTCTCAATAATGAATCATTGAGAGAAATATTGTTCAACTTGCTCTAAATTTCCATGGCAAAATATTTGAAACAGCCCTCTTTGTTTGCTGAAGTGAAGGAGATACGGAGATTTTTTAAAATTCCTGCAAAAGAAAGAGGAATAGTTTTTTATGCTGAACATGCTGGGTACTGGCCAACATTTGAAGGTTTGATCAAAGAGCTTCAAGCGGCTCAAAAACCTCTTATATATATTACTTCGGATTGGCGTGATCGGATTTTAACCGCCGACATGCCGCTCATCACATCAGTCTACTCGTGCAAGTTATTGCCGTTGCTTATGCAGCTTATTGATTCTCGGATTGTTATCATGACACTAAGCGATCTCAATAACCACTCCATAAAAAGATCTCGTTACCCGTTGCACTATGTGTACGTTTTTCATGCGTTGGTTAGTACGCATATGATGTACAGCTTTGGAGCTTTTGATCATTACGACTCGGTGTTGTGTACCGGTCCGCATCAGATAAAAGAATTGCGGAAGCAGGAGGAAATGTATCATCTGCAACGAAAGAATCTGATTGAAGCTGGCTATTATAGGCTTGAGCGAATTATGAATGCTTACACTAATCATAAAGAGAAAAATCAGCCGGAGAAAAAAACAGTTCTCATCGCTCCTTCGTGGGGGAACCAAAATGTGCTGGAGACGTGCGGCCATGCTATTGTTCGAATTTTACTTGCTGCTGGGTATAATGTTATTGTACGTCCACATTCAGAAACGATAAAAAGATCACCAGACTTGATTCAAAAAATTAATGAAGAATTTTTTGAACACCCAGGGTTTTTACTTGAAAGGTCGAATGAGAACGACCATTCTATGATTGTTGCAGACGTTCTGATCAGTGATTGTTCTGGTATTACTCTCGAATATGCTTTTGGAACGGAGCGCCCTGTAATTTTTATTGATGTGCCGCTTAAGATCAAAAATGCAAGATATCAAGAGCTTGGAATAGAGCCGTTAGAGGTTGCGCTTCGATCGAAGATAGGGAAAATAGTATCTCCACATAATTTAGAATCTTTACCGAAGGTTGTCAGAGAATTGATCGATAGTACAGAAGCATATGGTGGGAGTATTCGGCAGTTAAGAAATGAGTGGGTGTTTCATATTGGCAATTCTTCAAAAATTGGTGCGAATTATATCTCAAAACTGTAATTTTTGGTTAGTTTGCCTAAGGGCGTCAAAGATGGTATAGGTTATGGATGCAAAAAATAAAGCAGGTATTCAGAAAATATCCACTCCACCCCTTGTTTGCAGGGCTTTTCCCGGTGATAGCATTGTCTGCGGCAAACATTGATAATACTCCTCTTTCGTATGTGGTTACTCCGGTTCTGGTTTCGCTCGTCGGTGCCATGCTTCTTTGGAGCGTTCTCTATATCGTAACGCGCAGATATTATGCGGCGGCTCTGTCCACGTCGTGGTTTACTTTACTTTTCTTTTCGTATGGGCATGTTTTTGAATTAACAAATCAAGCATTACGGCATAGGTATCTTCTTGCGGCGTGGGGAATATTGTTGTTGGGGGGTGTTGTTATTTCGTACCATATCAGCAAGAAGTCTGAAAGAAAAATTTTATATATTGCGAATATTATAACAGCTACGCTTTTTATTTTGCCTCTCGGGCAAATAGTTGTATATGAATCTCAAACGTTTATTCGCCAAGAGCCGCGTGCTGATCATCTTACGGCAATTGATTATGGAAAAGTGACGCCGCCTGCGATTCTGCCGGATATCTACTATATCATTGTTGATGGACATGCGAGTGAGTGGGCGTACAGGGATTTTTTCAAAACAGATATTTCAGAATTCACCTCATTTCTCAAAGAGCACAATTTTTACACTGTTCCGAAGAGCACGACAAATTATCCGAGGACCATTTATTCTTTGCCGTCGTCGTTTAACATGGATTACCTCGATACGCTTGCTGGCTCTAGTTCACAAGAAGCAATCAATGCTGCAACGCTCGAGCTAGTAGAAAATAATCGCCTCATTAGTTTCATGAATGACCAGGGGTATCGAACAATTTTTGTCGGTTCGGCGGCGAATTTGACGGTGAACAATCGATATGCGGATGAAAATATCAATTACCTTCCATTTGGATCAGAATTTGGAGAGATGCTTTTTCAAACGACGGTTTTGAAACCTATTTCGGAGAAAATAGATTTTTTTGATGTTAGAAAAGCGCAATGGAAAAGAATCAATTATGAGATGGATGAACTAGGAAATATTGCTTCTCGGCCGGAGCCCACATTTACGCTTGCACATCTGGCGACTCCGCATTATCCGCATGTTTTTGATATAGACGGAACATATGTGCCGCTCCAACTTGAAACCGAGAGAGGCTTAAGTGACAGCTATGTTCGCCAGACCAAATACCTGCATGTACAGTTAGAAAATCTCATTGGCACGATACTTAAAGAGTCAACTGTTCCTCCCATTATCGTTATTCACTCTGATCATGGTTCGGGCATGACGGGAGATACGCGTATTTTTGATTCGTATCGTAAAGAGCGGCAAAATTATTACATCACAGAACGCATGCGTAATTTCATGACACTTTATTTGCCTGGTGTTCCGGACAGCAGAATCCCAAAAGATCTTTCATCGGTTAATATATTTAGGATTGTGCTCAACGAATATTTTGGAACGAATTTGAAAATTCTTCCCAATAGGAACATATTTAATCGCGATGGAACCCCGGGTTTTGTTGATGTAACAAATATTGTCTCGTCTGGAATGAAACTTGATGGTGTAAAGTAGAGTAGTATAGAAAGTGCATTGCAGCTTTACTGTGTGGGGCTGTGCTGTTTTCTTAAGTTTATGGTGCAAAAGATAAAACCGTTTTCATTTTCTAAAAAATACATTGATGGCGAGATGCTTTATGCGACATGGGGCATTGTGTCAAAAAGCATCGGCTTCGTGAACAGTATCATTATTCTTTCTTCTCTTACACTGTATCAGTACGGTGTTTTTCAGCTATTGTTGTCTGCGTATGGATTTTTTAATGCGTTAAGTGGTATCGGAGTATCAATAATCGGAACGGATGTTTTGCGAGCAATAGGGGAAGGGCAAGAAAGCAGAGCGAAACGGCTGTATCTTGAACTTAATGGATACCGCTTATTCGCAAGTGTTTTGTTGTGTATCGCCTTTTTCTTTGGCAGTCGTCTTTTGTTGTTTGAATACGATCCGGCGTTTCTCGAATTTTTCAAGGTGCTTTCTTTTTTATTTATTTCGGACACGATCATTGGATTTGCGAAAAAGCTTATGGAGTTTCGTCTTGATTTTGGAACTGTCGCACGACGTAGCTCGACACAAAAGCTTTTTCAACTAGGTATCTTATGTTACTTTCTTGTATTTGCCGAAGTCGGCGTTCGCGAAGTACTGATCTCGCTCGTCGTGTCGTCGTATCTGTCAATTTTTTCGCTCATAAGCGGCACCGTGCGTGCATATAGGCCCTGGCTTGGCCTACGAATGGAAAGAGGATATCTTGTGGCGAAGATCTTTCGTACCTATGGCAAATGGGCGCTTGTGCGACAGGTTATCGGGCAGTTTTTTGACCGATTGCAACTTTGGCTTATTAAATTGTTTATTAGCACAGAAGCAGTAGCGATTTATTCAGTTGCAGATATGATGGTGGGAATCATTAAAAAACTGCAGCCAACAACAACCATCATGCCTCTCATAGCACTCTCATTTTCTGATAAAGAAAAAAGGCGTCAGGTACTTACCTACGGAACAAAGTATCTCGTCGCAATGTCTTTGTTGTTCAGTTTCCTAGCAGTGTTTATAATTCCACCATCTGTGCGTTTCTTTTACCCTAAGTATACAACTGCTCTCCCTTATTTTTTGGCGTTACTCATTACGTTGCCGATCGGAGCATTTGTCATTATTCCCTCCGATTATCTGCAAGTGCTTCGCAAACAGAAGTTTCTTTTTTATACTGACATTACTAAAATGATATTTCGCGTACCTTTGCAGATTTTTCTTTTACCAGTTTTGGGATTGTGGGGCATGGTTCTTGATCGGCTACTTATTACATGCCTCACACTGATTGTTAGTTTAATGTATTTTTTCCGTATTAAGAGCGAACTACCGATCGACTGGGGCAAGTTTTTATCTTTTGATGAAACGGATCGGCAATTTATTAAGGATATCTACAAACGCGTTGTTGCTGGAGTTCGTTCAAGATTCGTAAAGAAAAGTGCATGACTCGGTGTCTTTCATTACTTTTTATCGTCATGTGGTTTATATGCGATTATCCCGTATCCATACGTGAAGTCTAGATTTGGAATGGCGCTATCATAAAGTTTTCGAAAGAAAGTCAGTAAAAAATAGTAGAGTAACGTATGCAGCTTGAGAGCTATTCTTCGAATGATCCCACGGTGACGATTCGACCTGTAAAGTCTTTTAAGGAAGTGTCTTGTGGTTACGTTAAATACGTCATAGGGGGTTCCGAGTGGTTCAATGGCAATCTTTTCAAATTGACTGGTCAAACGAAATAATTCGAAATAGGTATATCGAAGGTAATCGTGCGGCGCCTGATGTACTTTGGAAAGAAAGGGTACTGAAGCAATAAATTTTCCTCCCGGTTTAAGAATACGAAAAGACTCATCAATGAGTTTCTGCGGGTTGAAGATATGCTCTAAAACATTTGAAAGCATAATTGCATCAAAGGTGTTTGATGGTAGAGGCAGGTCTGTATTGAGGTCGGCCACAACATTAATCCCAGGAAATTGTTCGTGATCAACCGCTATTACTTGGAATCGCACTGTAAGTGCCTTGAACTGTTGCGGGCCGGCTCCGAGATCCACAATTCTGATACCGTCAGGGAGCTCTTTAAACGCTTGTTCAAAGAATGTATAATTTTTTTGACGGTATTCTGAAAATTTTCCATCCATGTAAGTTTGTGAGTGGCTATTTTGCAAAAACGCTGTAGGATAAGCCTATAATACGCATGGTTTGAGTAGATATCAAGTATTCAACATGAAAAAAAGTATCAAAAAATGCATACGATTTTTAGCGAGAATGTATTATAAAATCAGAAGTTTGAGGCCTGTTTGGCTGCATATTCTTAATAGACGATCAAGAAAACTCTATTCTAAAAATAGAATGAGTTTTCAAGTCAAAGAAAAAGAGGTCATAGAAGCTGTTAAGCGTGATGGTATTGCATTTGCTTCTGTAGCAGACTTTTTCTCTCAAGAGGTTTTTGATCAACTCCAGAGTTGGGTGAAAAACCGTTGGAATGATGCGGATGTACAGAAAAGATTTAGAGAACGTGGTGCGCATCTTGTGAAAAATAAAGAGGGGCAAGCGATGATCGATGGGAAGAATTATTTTTTGATCGAATTGTGGAATGGTCCGCATATGCTTGACTTGCAGCATATCTTTACGCAATTTAGTCTGTCGTGTCCAATTCTCCGTATTGTAAGCGGGTATCTCGAAATGTTTCCCAAGTTTAGATATTGGGAGCTGCAAGCAACAGTGCCAAATGTTGCCGGTGATGAAGGAAATGCCCGGGCATCGCAGCGTTGGCATCGCGATCCTGACGATAAGAAAATGCTCAAAATGTTTTTGTATCTCAACGATGTGGACGAAGAGTCTGGACCATTTATGTATTTGAAAGGGTCGCATTCTATGGGGCGGCATAGCAGATTGTTTCCCGGCAAGCCGCCACAAGGAACACCAAAGTTCCCAAAAATCGAAGACGATATGCTGCCAAGGGAAGATATTATACTTGCTACAGGAAAATCGGGAACGCTTATCTTTGCTGATACGAGTGGTCTGCATAAAGGAGGTTTAGCTAAAAGTAAAAACCGATTTATGTATACCAGTGCATATATGTCGCAAGCGACTGTGTGGCCGATACGGTTTACTTACCCGGATAACTTTACTATTCCGAACAGTTCGGAGACGATAGTGCGCTACGCGATAGAAAATGACCCTTTGCAAAAAGAGCCAGTGTGGTATTAGTTGTTGGCGTTGAGAGGGGGTATTACTTGTAAAAAAGGATAATATTGTCGGAAAACTGTATTTCTATTGGAGCCGAAGTTTTTCTGATCAATAAACCTTCTACGGTCAACTTGTGTATGGGTTCTCTATGTATTGAATGTTTATGGATCAACGAAGATACCTGTTTTCTTATTGTGGCGAGCATGCTTCGAACTCCATGTTTAAGCTTTGTGTGCTGTGTATGCCACTGAATAGTGTATGGCTTTCCTGGTTTAATATTTTGGAGCTCAAGCTCCAGGGTAATTTTTTGGAGGGCTTTCCCAACTTTATTTTCTTGATGTGTGATTTTTGAGGTTGCACGCTTAGTCTTCTTGCCTACAACAACAAGTTCATTCGCGGTTGATCGGGAAACATCAACAACGGTATATCCATGTTTTTGAATAAGGCATGATAGCCCTGTCAGCGTGAAAGAGTGAAGGTGTGGAAAGAATAATAAAATGTTTATTGCATGTTCACCTGTAAAATTTGGAACAGCTATTGCTATGTGTCCGCCAACATCTTGTAGATCCGCTACTTTGGAAATGAATTCGTTTGGATTATAAATATGTTCCAAGACATGTGCAGATAGAATGAAGTCAAATGGCTTTCTTTGGTGTAGTTCACGTTGCGTGATCTCCCCCTCAAAATTTCCTTGAAGTACGTTGATATTCCGCTTGTCTGTGGCGATTGCTGCACGATGAGATGAGTTTTCAAGACCGATGCCATTTTTGTACCCAAGTTCTGCCAATGCTGCAAGGGTGCCTCCATATCCTGAACCAATATCAAGAATCGAGTCCGAAGCTTTAAGACCTATAGACTTGGCGATATGCGAGAAATGACTTGCTCGTGGTTTTTTTAATTCTTTTATTGCTATGTTTTCTATAGGTTGAGTAACATTATCCCAAGTATGTGTATAAAAATCAGTAAGCCATTTTTGGTTTGGTCGATCTATATATGTCACAATTCCGCACATAGTGCAGCAGCCGAGGGAGAGAGACAGGTCTTTCTTATTGTTTACGAGAGCGGCAATTTTTTCTAGAGCAGAACCACAAGCAAAGCAAACAGAACTTCTTTCTAGTGGTATATTGGGGTCGATTGTGATTGGCTTCCATTTGCCAAGCTGATCAAATGATACGAGCTTAAATCCTGGAGACCAGAGGTCTTTAGTATCCATTATTTCATGTTATGCTTGTAGTGCAGAGTAAGAAAACGGGTAGTGGGCACTGCTTCCAATAGTGAAACAATAGCATGAAAAATTCGCTAAAAACAATCTTTCTTTTTATTCCGAATTTTGTGTACTCATCTGATCTTCTTCGAACAGATTATATTTTGTATTTGGCCACAAAGTTCAATGTGGTTGTTTTTGCGCCCCCGGAGATCCTAAAGGGAGGCACACCATATCCAGAGCTTGAAAATGTCATGTATATTGAGTGGCCTATCTATCAAAAGAAATTCTGGCTCATTTTTGGCAGCTATCTGCGGAATCCGCTTATCCGGAAGTATGATTTTGAGCCGGTCATTCAAAAACATCGGATGCGTGGTTATACAGACTGGCGCCGTTCAGTAATGCGTGCCTTTGGATTTCTTATCCCGTCGGGGTGGCTTACCCCTGACTTGTTTACGGCAATTGAAATCAGACTGCTCCCTAAAAATTCGGAGTATATGGCATATGTTGAAAAATATCAGCCAGTACTTTCGGTAACACCGACACCGGGGTTTACGCACTATGATGCACAGGCGATTATCCTTGCGAAACAAGCAGGGATTCCGACAGTGTGTATTAATTTTAGCTGGGACAATCTGCATAATGGCGGTGCTCACTTTAGGCGTGTTGATTACATGATCGTATGGACACAGATCATTAAAGATATGGCTGTTGCAGAATATGGATATGGAGAAGATAAAGTGTTTGTATCTGGCGCTATGCGTTTCGATAAATATTTCAAGAAGCAACCAGGCGAGCCCTCGCGCGAAGAGTTTCTTAAAGAAAAGGGGCTTGATCCAGGCGAGAAGGTTATTTTACTAACGACCGTTACTGCAGGGAATTATCCAGAGGAACATATTTTACTTGATGAATTGCTCAAAGCTCGCGACGAAGGAAGACTTGAAGGATATCCGAATATTTTTATACGTCTTCATCCGAAAGAAGAGTTGGATAAATTTGAAAAGTTTATGCATGGAGATCGTCGCAACTTCCGTATTGAGACGGCAGGTAAAGACCGAAGTGTCCGCTTGGCTATTAATATAGAAATGGAAGAAGACGATTTGCTAAAGTTAAAATACCCCCTAATGTATTCGGATGTGGTTATTAATTATCGATCCACTATGTCACTCGAGGCAATGATTTTCGACAAGCCGGTCATCAATATTTATTATCCTGAAAAGTATCAGCAGGGTTATCTACATCGTCACTACGAACCGATCTTGCACATGAACGCGATTGCACTCGCAGGGAGTTTTGATGAAATGGTTGAGCAGATACGTGAATATCTGAAAAATCCTAATCGTGATCGCGAGGGGAGAGCAAAAGTATTTGATAAATATATCCACTATAGAGATACTGATTCGCACGTGAGAAGTGTGGACTATCTGGAGAAAATTATTCAGAAATTATAATTAAAAAAATGTTTCAGACAATTCGTAACAAAGGTGGAAAATATATACGTGGTTTCGTAGAAAGACGCGATAAGAAGAAGATCAATACACATCCGGCGCTTGTATCGTTGCTTACAAAGTATGGACGCACCTCGCATTCCACGGGTGCTTCACACGCAGATTATCTGGCTCTGTATTCGTACATCAAAACTCACAAACCAAAAGAGGTTCTTGAGTGCGGAACTGGTTTTTCGACCGTGGTGATCGCGCAAGCGCTTAAAGAGAATGAGGAAGAATCTGGCATCATGGGGCACCTAGTTTCTATGGAAGAAAATGAAAAATATTATCAGGATGCACTTCGCAGTCTTCCGGAGCAGTTTAAAAACGATTCGTGTGTACAAATTGTTTGCAGCCCCGCAGTAGAGGATACCTATCAAGTTTTTAGAGGAATCCGATATCGTGAAATTCCGAAGCGACCGTATGACTTTGTTTTTGTTGATGGTCCGGATTATGTACTGCCCCGCGGAGAATCCTTGCTTGCTTACGATCTGGATTTCTTGAGATTGGTTGAAAAAAGTAACCACCCCATGAGCGCTTTTATAGATACGCGCACCGATACTTCATATATGTATTCTCTACTATTTCCCAATCATTTTGTGTATGACCACGTTCGTGGAACAGGTATTGTGAGAAATGTTACAAAAAATGATCTCATTCAGGACCTGATCAAAGAAAAGAAAGTAGTTGCGCGAGTATTGGCGCGTGGAGGAAGGCACATGCAGCGACCGAAACTATCCAAACTTTTTTTTGGCAACTACTAGGTAGTGATTTTTTTGGCAACTATGACAAATTGATAGGCAAAGAGTGAAGGACAAATTTTAGCAACGAGGCGTTCTATGGGGAAAACAAAACGTGCATAGATCAAGAATGTTTGCGAATTTAAAATTTTTTCTTCAGTGTCTCCATGTATATTACCCCCGCGAATTTTACGCCAAATTCTAAATAGTGGTCTAATAAAGTAAGGCGTTATGGATATTTTCATAATGTTTAGTCCGGCATTTTGTATCAGTTGTCGAGATGTTTTTTTGGTGAAGAAACGGAGATGGGTTTTATCGAGGAGCCCAAAGTCTGTGTAATTAAACTGACCAAATAAGAGCCCTAATCGCATTGAATAGCATGCAACATTTGGAACTGAAACTATGACCATCCCTCCTGGAGAGAGCAGGGGAAGAAAACGTTTTAATACAAAAAAGGGATTGGGGAGATGTTCCAATATATCAGCAAAAATCAGTACATCGAAAGACCCTGGGAGGTTTAATTCGTCGGATGTAATATCTAATTGTTTGGTTCCATCTAATCGGGTTTTTGCAATTGCAAGTTCCTGTTCGGAAGAATCTATACCGAATACATAGTTCCCTTTCTTTTTCAACTCTCTTCCAAGAAGTCCAGTTCCGCAGCCCACGTCCAAAATCCTTTTTCTACTAAGGTCAAGCTGTACGATTGCAAGGTTAATGTCGTTATATATTTTTGTATGCATGAGCAGCTTCAATTATTCCAAAGACATTATTATACAATAGAAACCCTGACCGTGTTAGCTTTCGGGACTGGGGCACGTGCTATGCCCTGGTAGCTGTTGGTCTGTATGGTATGATGCTGCTGTATGAATTTTTTTTTGGCGTCTGTATCAAGGCAGCGTCTGTCTATTTGTTTCGCAATTGTCGTCGGCGTAATATACGCGAGTCACCATATATTTATTCCGTATTTGTTTCTTTCAAACAGCCAGCTTTATAGTCCTATAACAGTGGAGTCAAGCCAGGATGAAGCAGTTGGATATGTACCCCGAGCACGTATTTTTTTTGAAGGCAAACAAACGATAGTGGGAGATATTGCATTATTTGAGTACCGTCATACTCCTGCCCTGCTCCCGATACTTAATCCAGTTATTATTGGAGGTCTTGCGCGCGTGGTTGGTTCAATGGACACTGCTATTGAGCTTTCTGATTTTCTGTTCCCGGCGTTGATTTATTTTCTTGTATACATCATATGCTTGAGTTGCACAAGAAGAAAATTGCTTTCAATGGCGGCTGCAGCCTTGTTCGTTTTTTTCCCTCTTATGGGGATTTCGTCGCCGGCATCACTTTCATCAGTGTGGGAATTTATTGGGCAGATTTTCGGAATACGCGATGGATCTCTATACTTTGGAAGGTTTGACTATCCACAGGTAACATTCCCTTTTTTTTGTGTAGCTTTATACGCAACGCTGTATGCGTTGCGAGGAAAAGGACACTTGTCTGTGATTGTTGCAGGTGTATTCGCCGGTGCTCTTTTTTACACGTATTTTTATGATTGGGTATATTTCTTCTGCAGTCTTGCGATATTGTGCGGAATATTTTTATTGCGTCGTGAATATTCGAGTCTAAAACGTACGTGTGGCATTCTGTTGGTTGGTGCCGTTATTTCGATTCCCTACTGGGTAAATTTTTCAATGCTGCATGGGCTGCCTCAATATGGAGATATTGTATCGCGTATTGGTGTGGAGATTTCGCATGGATTTCGTTTCATGGCGTGGAAAGGATATGCTCGTTTTCTTGGATTAGCGGCTGTCCTTTTTTTCTTTGTCCGCCAGCGCGAGAGCATACTCATTTCGTTTTTAGGAAGCATGCTTTGTGCGGCCATAGTAGTGCTCAACTTTCAAATGCTGACAGGTTGGAATCCGCAGCCGGATCATTGGTATCGCGTGCAGGCATTTCCTGTTTTTTTAGCTCTTCTGGTTATAGTTGAGGCGTTCTATACAAAGTATCTTTTGTCGCATTTTGCTAGTGTGTCGCTCGGACAAATCTTCTTCTGGCGAAATTTTGCATATGGGGCAGTGATATGTTTTCTAGCCATGCAACTGTATGGACAATATGCATATAGCAAAGCTACTGCGGCTGCATACGTGGTGGACGTCCCCTATCAAATGGCATATACATGGCTTCGGAATACTACTCCTGCCGACAGTGTCGTTGGTGCGATAGATCGTGGGACAAACTATGAACTTCAATTTGAAGCCCATAACAAAATTTTTATTCCGAATGGAACAAACACCGTTGCACCAAATATAGAAATCTGGAAAAGATTTTTACTGGTAAATCGTCTTTTTTCAGTTTCTGAAGATGACTTCAAAGACACGGCTCGACACCATCTTCTCTATCTTTTTCATAATCACTATCGAAAAGACAAATCGCTAGATAGCTACAACCGCGGCGGCCTTGTACTTGAGGTTCCTCAATATGAACAAGAGGCGATTGAAACTGCATACAAGGAACTTTTAGCTGTTCACGACGTGAATCTGCCCTATAGGATTGATTATCTTTTGCTTGGACCCCGTGAAGAGAAGATCGGGGCTCTGGATCCTTCTCGTGAATTTGATTTGGAAAAGGTTTATGACCGTCAGGGAGTAAAGATCTACTCCTGGCATTGATGGTTGTAGTGAGACGGCCTCATCTTTTTATGATAGGGTAAGTTTATGCGGGCATTAGTTACCGGCGGAGCAGGGTTTATTGGAAGCCATCTTGTTGATCGTTTGTTAAAAGATGGCGATTTTGTTGTTTGTGTGGACGATCTAAGTCTTGGGAAAATGGAGCACATAGAAAAACATTTGGAAAATGCAAAATTTGTTTTTGTTGAGTGTGATGTTTCCGATCGGGCGGGATTGGAACCTGTGTTCGCAAAGTATTCTGTCGATACAGTATTTCATCTTGCGGCGAATTCAGATATCCAAGCAGGCATGAACGACCCTGAAATCGACCTGCGACGGACATTCCTGACGACTTTTACGGTGCTTACGTGCATGAAAGAGTATGGGGTGAAAAAAATAGTTTTTGCATCAACGTCGGCAATTTATGGTATGCAAGAGGGTCAGATTCGTGAGGATGCCGGACCACTTTTCCCTATTTCCTCATATGGGGCTGCAAAGCTTGCTTCCGAGGCGTATATTAGTGCCTTTGTAGAATCATCGGGAATGCAGGCATGGATCTTTCGTTTTCCGAACATTATTGGCGAGCGACTAACGCATGGTGTTATTTATGATTTTATGCGTAAGCTCGAATCAAATCCAAGAGAACTTGTCGTGCTTGGTGACGGTCGACAAGAAAAGCCCTACATGTACGTTGGTGATCTTATTCATGGAATTATGTTTGTCATGTCAAAGGCGAATGATCGTTTGAATTATTTCAATCTCGGCGTGTTTGATGTTACGTCTGTTGCTGAAATTGCTCGTATCGTGATTGAAGAAATGGGGGTTGAAGATGTTTCGATAAAGTATACGGGGGGTTCAAAGGGATGGCAGGGTGATGTACCTCGGTTTCAGTATGACCTGGAAAAAGTCACAAAACTTGGTTGGAGAGCGTCTCTTGTATCGAATGAAGCCGTGAGATATACAGTCAAGGTATTGTGTTCAACATCTCAAACGTTACTAACAATATAATTATTATCTCATGCAAGTAGTGATTCTTGCTGGAGGGCTCGGAACAAGACTGCGTCCTATTACTGAACGGATTCCAAAACCGATGGTGTCGATTCATGGGCGGCCATATTTGGAGTATCAAATCAACTACCTTAGACGTTCAGGACTCGTGGATATCCTTTTGGTTACAGGGTATTTGGGTGAACAGGTTGAGGCCTATTTCAGGGATGGAAGGAAGTTTGGCGTATCGTTGACCTATGTACAAGAAGATGTCATTCGCGGGACCGGAGGGGCTCTCAAATGTGCAGAGAAATATTTGGCTGATGAGTTTCTGATTGTCTATGGAGATTCTTTTTTGCCAATCTCTCATGCCGACTTTCTATCGTCTTTTAGGGTATCTCAAAAGAGTGGAATGATTGTGGCATACGATAATCGAAACAATACAGATGTAAAAAATAATGTGGAACTTGACGAACGTGGTCTTGTTTTGCGTTATGATAAAGAACACAATGACGCAAGGTTACGATATGTAGAAAGCGGTGTTCTCGCGCTTAAAAAATCTGTTATAGGCTTCATTCCTCGAGAAAAGGTGGTATCACTTGAAATAGAAATTTTTCCGCGGCTAATAGCGGAACGAGAACTTGCGGCATATGTGACAAGAGAGCGTTTTTATGACATAGGTACGCCCGAGCGGTTGCAGAAAGCGGCAGATTATTTTAAGGTAGTGCAATGACACAGAAGAAACGGTTGGGCGTTTTGGGCGGAGGTATCAGCGCAACATCTCTCGCATACCTTGTCCCACGGGGGAAATATGAGACGACGATTTTAGAAAAAGAAGATACGATCGGGGGCCTGGCGCGGAGTTTCAATAAAGAAGGCTTCGTGTTCGACGTCGGTCCGCATATTATTTTTGCCAAGGATAAAAAAATACTCCGGTGGATGGTTGCCATGCTTGGAGAAAACAAGCATCGGCTCTATCGCAACAATTGCTCGTTTTATAAAGAAAGGTTTATTAAGTATCCCTTTGAAAATGGTCTTGCGGCCCTGCCAAAGGAAGATGTGTACGATTGTTTGTACCACTTTATTAAGAATGACTTTGTGGGAGAGCCGAAGAATTTTAAGGAATGGATGTATGCAACATTCGGGAAGGGGATCGCTGAAAAATATCTCATTCCTTACAATAAAAAAATATGGAAGATTGATCCATCGAAACTCACGACGGATTGGGTGGGGGGGCGCGTGCCGAAACCGCCCGTTGAAGATATCATAAAATCGGCAATCGGAATCGAAACGGAGGGGTATACCCACCAGCTCTACTTTTACTATCCTCTGAAAGGCGGTGTGCAGAGTTTTGTGAACAATATTTTGCATAAGGCGCAGGACCGTCATGGCAAGAATCTTACGATTGTTACTAACTGTACGATTGTTTCAGTTGTGAAGCGTGGAGAAGAGTGGGTGGTTTTGGACAACAGTGGGAATGAAAGAGTATTTGATGTGTTGGTGAACACCATGCCGGTGCATATGTTTGTAGGAAAAATTGCGAAATTTGTCACTTCTGAAACACGGCGAGATGTTGCAAAACTTCGCTATAATTCACTCGCGCTTGTTTTTTTGGGTCTTGAAGCTCCAAAGCGCACCGATAAGTTTGCGATTTATTTTCCTGAAGATGATACGCTCTTTCATCGGGTAAGTTATAATGACTACGTGTCGCCGCATCTTTCACCAAAGGGTAAATCGTCGGTGACTGCGGAAATTACGTATCGTCCAGGTAGTGCAATTTCGAAAATGAGCGATGCAGCAATTGTAAAACATTGCATAGATCGGCTTCACGCAAAAGGAATGATTGACGGCAAAACGGTTCTTTTGAAAGATGTACTGCGGATTACCTACGAGTATCCTGTGTACGATTTTAACTATGAACCATATACGAAAAAGGTTTATGGAGCACTTTCCGCTTTTTCGAATCTGTATTCATGCGGTCGGTTTGCTGAATTTCGGTATATCAACATGAATGATTGCATAAAAAGCGCAATGGAAATTGCAAAAAAACTATGATATGAATCAGACACCCATTTCTCTCATACTGCTCGTACATCAAGAAGCGGACGTTATAGAACGTGTTGTCGAGGATTTTTACACAAAGGTCATTTCTAAAATTCCTGGGTCGGAATTTATTATATGCGAAGATGGGAGCACTGACGGAACAAAGGAAATTCTTCGAAAGATCGAACAAAAGTTCCGTCTGACACTTCATATGGGGAATGAAAAGCGTGGCTACACTCTTGCGATGCGGGAAGCATTTCGACTCGCAAAGAACTCAATCATCTTTTTCAGTGATTCTGATGGCCAGCATGACCCGGATGATTTCTGGAAGTTTGCGGAGCGTTTGGAGACTGCTGACTTGGTGGTAGGATGGAAGAAGCATCGGAAAGACGGTATTTTGCGGAGATGTCTTACAATGATATTCAATAGGATCGTAAGACTTTTTTTTGGCGTTCGAGTGCATGATATCGATTGCGGATTCCGGTTGTTGCGAAAAGAGGTTGTTAATTTTCTCCTGGAGCAGCCGTGGCATCTTACACATTGTATTTCCGCGGAGTTGACGGTGAAAGCATACCACAAAGGATTTCGTATTGTGGAAGTTCCCGTGTCTCATTTTCCGCGAGAGTTTGGAGAGTCGCGAGGCCTGCCAACGAGGAAATTGCCGAAGATCATTTTGCACATTCTTGTAGGTTTCCTCAAGATAAAAAAAGATATTCGAATGTATAGACGATACAATATATGATTCTCGTACGAGCGCCACTGCGTATCAGTTTTGTTGGAGGGGGTACAGATTTGCCGGATTTTTACGTGCAGTATCCGGGACGCGTGCTTTCAGCAACTATCGACAAATATGTCTATGTGGTAATTAACGAGACGCCGCTCATAGACCGCTTGACGGCAAAATATTCAAAAACAGAGTCAGTTACGCATCCTTCGCATCTTGAACATCCGAGTATCCGTGCGGCGCTTTTGCATCTTGGCATTATCCAAAAAGGAATTGAAATCGGATCTTTTGCAGATTTGCCAAGCAAAACAGGTCTTGGATCGTCTTCAAGTTTTGCGGTTGCACTCATGAAGGGTCTTTATGCGTTATTATCAAAAAAGATGAGTGCAGAGGAAGCTGCGCAGGCCGCATGTCATCTTGAAATTGAGCTGCTTAAAGAACCGATCGGAAAACAGGATCAATATGCTGCTGCCTATGGCGGTTTTAATGTATTTCAGTTTAACGCAGAAGGCTCGGTCGCAGTTTCTCCCGTTTTCTTAGACTTTAAAAAAAAGTCTCTCCTTGAAGAACATATGCTCTTGTTTTATACGGGGATTACGCGTGCAGCCTCGAGTATTTTAAGTGACCAGCGTAAAAAAATTAATGCACATATTGAAACGTACAAAAAAATGTCAGATTCGGTACTGGAATTTGAGCGGCTGTTACTTGCGGGCGAAGTGCGAGGACTTGGTGAGATGCTCGATATGGGGTGGTTAGCAAAAAAGAGTTTATCGCAGAATATTTCAAATGAAGCGATCGATGCTCTCTACACGGCAGCACGGCGCTCCGGTGCATGGGGAGGCAAGGTGCTTGGCGCGGGAGGGGGAGGGTGTTTGCTCATGCTTGCATCCCCGCTTTCTCTTGGAGAGATTCGGAAGAGTGTGCATGAGATGGCGACGCGAAAAGGTCTCAAAGATTTCCGAGAGATACCGGTTCGGTTTGTTCAGGCGGGATCTGGCGTTCTTCTCAATCATCATCAGCAAGTATCTTCGTTCTCGAGCGTGTCGACAAACTCGATGCCAAGTCCAAAATGGTTGATTTCCAATGCCAGTTGATTCTATGGAAACATATATTGAAAAATTTATTGATGATGTTAGCAAAACGATGGAGATCTTGCCGATCAAGGAAATTGCTCGGGCGATCAATGTGATTCATGCGACATATGAGTGTGACGGCCGCATTTATATTTTTGGCAATGGAGGATCTCTTGCGCTTGCGACACACTGGGTGAGTGATTTTAATAAAACAGTATTTAGCCATAATCTTGAAAAGCAGACACGTCGTTTTCAAGCAATACGATTGCCTTCTACAGAAGAAGAGCTGTCGGCATGGGCGAATGATGTTGGATACGATATGGTGTTTTCTGGACCCCTTTCAAATTACATACAAGAAAATGACTGCGTAATTGCAATTTCGAGCTCGGGCAATTCTACAAATATTGTAAAAGCAATAGAGCTTGCGCAAAAGCACAACGTTGCAGTGATAGGTCTCTCGGGCTTTGACGGAGGAGCTCTCAACCAGATGGCGGATGTGAAGATTTGTGTCAAAACAGAGAAAGGGAAGTACAGCATTGTCGAGGGCATTCATGCGATGATATTACATCTGATCACGCAATATTTTCAGGATTATTTTGACCATGCTACTCGAACCCCCTGATCGTTTTTCTGTCGATGATGCAACACCGCCAGAGCATAGACAACCCCAAGATTTTTCATTCGCGGCACACAAGAAAGACTTTCTACTTGCTGCAAGTATCGGTCTTGCTTCTGGTTTTTTTGCGATTGTTTCGCTTATCTGTATAGGTTCTGGATTTGGTCTCGCGACATCCCTGCTCATTTGGGTTCTTTTTTCCATGTTAACCATAGTTGGTCTTACGGTGGGGCTGATGCTCGCTCGCTCGCTTCCCGTTTTTTTTCAAATCGTAAAATTTGGCATGGTTGGCGGTTTTAATACGATGCTTGAATTGGCCGTCGTGAATATTTTCATTGTAATTTTTAGCTCGTCATCTGTATTTTCTTTTGTTATCTTTAAAACCGTCTCGTTTCTGTTGGCAGCAATAAGTGCCTATTTTTGGAACAGAAACTGGACGTTTCTTTCGCGATCTGAATCCTCGTTCCGAGAATTTGCTGCATTTGCTGTATGTGGTTTCTTTGGGCTTCTGATTAATGTGGGCGTCGCGACACTTCTTGTTTCTTGGGTTGGACCGCCTGAAGGAATTGTGCCGATTTTGTGGGTGAATTGCAGCATACTCATTGCTGTGTTGGTGGGAATGGCATGGAATTTTGTTGCCCAACGGTATGTGATTTTTCGTAGTGCAGGACGAAAGAGTTGCTGAAAATGTAGCTTTTTGTTGAACTCCCGAGTTATATGGTGAAAATCGCAACAGGAAAATAGTGGAATATAAAAGCTGTGTGGTATAGTAATACAGCCCAAAAATGATGCATGAAGCTAGAAAACAAGGGAGGAGCGCACCAAAGGCTGTGACAAAGAGGCCGCTTGTTCTTGCTATCATTCCTGCACGGGGTGGTTCAAAGAGCGTACCAAGGAAAAACATTAAGTTGCTCGGAGGCAAACCACTTTTGTATTATATGCTGACAGCTGCGCTCGGCAGTACGCGTATTGACCGTGTCGTAGTATCGTCGGAAGATGATGAGATTCTGGAAGTTGCGAAAAAATATGGCGGACAGAAAGTTGTATTGCAACGGCCAAAACATTTGGCGCAGGACAGAAGTCCGGATGTTCCCATGCTTCAGCATGCAGTGAGAACTGTCGAAAAGATCGATGGATGTGCATATGACTATGTAGTACAGCTGCATGTTACGACACCGTTTGTCACGAACAAGGATATTGATGCCGCACTTGTCGAACTTCTTGCGTCTGAAGCAGAATCGATCGTGAGTGTGTGCCAAGTGAACGATTATCATCCGGTCAAGTTGAAAAAAATAGTGAATGGCAAACTCGAACAATATATTGATGGGTATTTGGAACATTCGACAGCACGCAGGCAAGATTTTGAACCTGTGTATAAGCGCAATGGGGGTTTCTATGCATCGAAGCGCCACATTGTCATGGAACACGGAAGGGTGTTTGGCGATGACGTACTGCCCTACATCATGCCCTCGGAGAAGTCAGTCGACATTAACAGTATTGTTGACTTTTGGACAGCAGAAGCGGTTTTAAAGAATATGAGAGTTAATAAAAAATAATATGACCACTCTTTCGCGCAGCGAAACGCTGCTTTCAAAAAAAGAAAAAGATATTCGCACCATCAGTCTTCGCCGTACGCAGACGGTTAAAGATGCACTTACGGTGATGACAAAAAATAATCCGAAGGAAACAAATATTCCTGCGGGAATTGCCTTCATTATCGATGTAAGCGGTAAACTACTCGGCTTGGTAACTGATGGAGATATTCGTAGATCTCTTGCAAAAGGTGCGCGCATGATCACACCCCTCTCTGACGTTATGAATAAGGACGCTTTTGTGATCGTTGGACCGAAAGATCATGCAACGATACTTTCATTGGTGAAGGATGAGATCAGGAACCGCGGCGTGCATGAACACCGTTATGACAAAATCATTATCGTGGACGAATCGAAAAAAGTGACAGATGTACTCTCTTTCTATGATCTGTGGCAGGGAAGCGACATTCGTTTTAAACGAATTGGTGTTGCAGGGCTCGGCTATGTTGGTCTAACACTCGGACTGACCCTTGCTGATCTCGGATTCGGTGTTGTTGGTGTTGATGTTAATCCGAAGACGCGGGATATCATCAAGCAAAAGAAGTCGCCTTTTTATGAAGAGGGCATCGATGTTTTGCTTTCGGATCATGTCGGAAAGAAATTCGTTGTGAGTGAAAATTTTGAAGGAGCAAATCGATGCGACATATATTTTATTGCTGTCGGCACGCCGATTGGTGATGATAATATCCCCAAAATGACGTATTTAGAAGAAGCTGCTCGAAATATTGGGAAAGTACTTAAGCGCGGTGACGTCGTGATCCTGCGTTCAACGGTGCCACTTGGCACGACGCGAAATGTTATTGTGCCGATACTTGAACAAGCGTCAGGCTTGCGGGGTGGAGAAGACTTTTTTGCAGTGTTTGCACCGGAGCGAACGATTGAAGGCAAGGCGCTTGCGGAATTGCGGACACTCCCGCAAGTGATCGGCGGTATTAATCAAGCGAGCAGTAATCTCGCGGCGAGCATCTTTAGTCTCATGACAAAGACGCTCGCAATTGTTGATTCGACTGAAGAGGCGGAGGCGGTGAAGCTGATTAACAATACATATCGCGATGTTACATTTGCCTTTGCGAATGAGGTGTCAATGGTATGTCAGAAATGGAATATTGATACGAATAAAGTAATTGAAGCTGCGAATATGGGATATGCACGGAGCAATGTGCCAAAGCCTTCTCCTGGGGTTGGTGGCTACTGTCTCGTAAAGGATCCTCTTATCTTTGCATACGGAGCGCGGACAGCGGGGTATGAACCGAAATTGTTCGAATATGCACGGCAGGTGAACGAAAGAATCTTAACGACGCTTGGAGAAGACGTAATACAACATCTTGAATCTCTCAAAACAAAGCAGAAGTCAAAAATTTTCATTCTTGGTTTTGCATTCAAGGGTAATCCGCCGACATCCGACCTGCGTGGATCAACAACAGTAACGCTTGCAAAATATCTTCTGGAAAAAGGATATTCAAATGTCTACGGATACGATCCTGTTGTGGGAAGAGAAGAGATCGAGGCGTTTGGGGTGAAGGGCGTAAGGCGTGTGGAAGATGGTTTTCAAAATGCAGATGCGGTACTGGTTATGAACAATCATCTGGCACTGGCAGAACTGCCGGTGCGTTCCTTGATGGGAAAAGCGCACATCGGTGCAGCGCTCTTTGATACGTGGGCGTTGTATAATAAAGAAGAGATTCTTAAAACAAAAGGGATCTCCTACAAACGACTCTAGGGTTTGGTTTTGATATGATAGCGGGACGACAATTTCTCGTAACAAATTTTGCGTATGGCATCGGTCCTTTTTTGCGTACGACCGAACTTGCTATTGTATTTAATGATACGCTTGAGCGCAGCGGCCGCTCAAGGTTTGTTTGCATTATTCCCTGGGTGTATGGCGAAAAGCAACGTGGTATTATGCTTGAAGAATTTGGCGAGCATGAAAAAAAACATCCTGGCGAGTTACTTCTCGACGAAAAACTTGGTGGTATTTTAAAAAGCGTTTTCTATGGGGACAATACGTATGCTGCAGCGTTAGCGGCATGGGTGAAGATAGCCGAAAAAGTTTCTTTGGAAGCGAAGCGGCATCTTTCAGGAATAATTGATGCTCAAACGCTTTCTGGGGAACATGTTTCTATTGAAGGCAAGAATATTGTTGTTGAGATCAATCGGTCGCCGAGGGTTCGTTTCGATGTGGCACCATCATACTTTACAACCTTTGGTTATATTGAAGACATTCTTCGCGGCGCACTCGAAGCTGGAAGAGGGCGGGTAAATGTGGACCCTGTACTGCTTGAGCGTGGAATAGAGATTGCTCATTCTATTGAAGCGCAGCAGCGCATGCATATGGTGGCATTTCCAGGGACTTTTTCTGGAAGTGAATCATATATTGCCAAATATCCGTCAGAAATCCTTGTGCCACCAATTCGAGATGCCCGAATGGTTCAAAATAATGAAGAAATAGAGCCGGGCATCTTTGTAACTGTTACGGGGATTCCGGGGTTAGAGAGGTTGTACAGGGAAGCGGAAGATTTTGGGCTACGGCTCTATAGCAATGATCTAGACAGTGTGCCGGGAAGTGTTCGGCGGTTTTCTCCGAATCACGGGCTTAATAAAAATATTGTTCTCCATTTTGCACGGTCAGGCTGGGGATCTGTGTGGCTGTCTATGCTCTGTGGCACGCCGATTCTAGTTCCCGATTTTGATCCATCGGACGATCCAGAAATTTATTTTAATAATAAGATGGTTGAAGAACTTGGGATTGGAACGGTATATCGCGGCCAGCCTCTTTCTGAAATTCTGGCTGCAGGCCGCAGGGTTCGAGAGAACTATGCTAAGATGTGCGAGAAAATTAAGAAACGATGGGGAACGCTTGACGGGAACCAGGTGTGCGCAGATCTTTTTGCAAAAGACTTTTTAGCTTTGTAATAAAATTTATATGACAAAAATAATTGTTGAATTGTGTCAGAATCATAATGGCGATCGGGAACTTTTCGAGCGGATGATTCGGAGTGCCGCAGAGAGCGGTGCAGACTATATCAAAATGCAGTCGATCTTTTCGGATGATGTAACAAAACGCGACCGTTTTGAAGAAGGTATTACCTTTGCAGATGGAACAGTAAAAGCGATCAAACGTCCCTATGATGCTGAAAAAGCTCGTCTATCAAAGCTCGATCTCTCACTCGATGATCACCGTTTTTTCATAGAAAAATGCAAAGAATTTGGAGCGATACCTCTGACAACTATTTTCTCGCGCCACACCATTCCCGTGGTTGCAGCTTTGCCGTGGCCTGTGCGTGTTGTGAAAGTAGCCAGCTATGATTGTGCGAGTCTTCCAATGTTGCGAGAGCTTGCGCAAAAGTATGATCATCTGATCGTCTCAACAGGGGCGACATACGATGAAGAAATTCGCCAGGCAGCAAAACTGCTGACGGGTCTTGGAAAAAAGTTTTCATTTTTACACTGTGTCACCAGTTATCCGAATCCGCTTGATATAGCGAACCTAGCCCGTATGGATTGGCTTCGTCAATTCACAAATGAAGTTGGCTGGTCAGATCATACGAGTGTCGAGCGCGATGGAATAAAAGCAGCAAAGGTTGCAATGATGCTTGGTGCGGACTATGTCGAGAGACATTTTACAATTCTCGAGAAAGATCAAACAAAAGACGGTCCCGTATCGATCACGCCGAAGTTGCTGAAAGAGCTCGATACATTTAGGAAGCTTTCAAAAGGTGAACAAAGGGCAGCTGTCGCGAGAGATATTCCGGAATGGCAGACACTTGTCGGAACGGCTGATCGGAATATGACGCCGACGGAGCTTCTGAATAGGGATTACTATCGCGGTCGCTTTGCAAGTAAGGGTGAAGAGGGGGAGTGGGTCTACAATTGGGAAGATAAACCGCTTGCAAAAAAGTAATTACATGAAGACGATATTCATCTCAAGCTTTCACCCACTGATATCGAGAAATATATTTGCAACCCCTGTTCTAAAACATCTCCTGCATGCAGGAGATGTTCGAATAATAATTCTCTGCCCAGAACGAAGTAAAGAGTATATGCAGCAGGAATATGGGGGAGAGAATATCGTTGTCGAGGGAATCGATATGACGGTATCGAAGCGTGATATTTGGATGCGGCAGATTTCGCTTTCAGCGCTTTCAACGAAATCAATAGCTATCAAACGCACCGCTGACATGGCGCGGCGCGGTGAATATCTTGCACTCCTGATGAGTTCGCACTTCGGGCATAAGGTGGTTCGGCTTGCAAGTAAATTACTTACACCGCGAAATACATTTTCACATCTTTTTACACAGTACGCGCCTACGGCAATTTTTTCGACTGACGTGCAAAGTGATTTTGATGTTCGCTTGATGCATGATGCGAAACGCCACGAGGTTACGATTCTTGGTATGGTACGGTCATGGGATAATCTCACGATCAAAGGATTGTTGCGTGTGGTGCCGACTGCCCTTCTGGTGCAAAATCAGATTACGAGAAATGATGCGATTAAGTATCACGATGTGCCTGACGGAGTAATTCGCATCGTGGGCATTCCTCATTATGATGCATATACGGAAACAACGGAATGCGAACGGAGTGGAGTGCTCTCGGAGCTTCCGAGGGATACAAAGAAAATTATTCTCTATGTTGCTACAGGCGACCGGTATATCAACAACAATATGGTAGATTGTGAAGTTCTGGAGATGCTCTCGGCAAATCTTTCGGCACATGAAAGCATTGTTGTACGTCTGCCGATAGCAGATACGATGAATTGTTTGGGTGGGAAAGAAAAATATGCACATGTGTATTTTGATCAGGTAGACAAGCAGCGTTTTGCGCGACGCAAATTTGTTGAGATATCTAAAGCAGACGATGTCCACCTGCAGAATTTGCTCCGATGTTGCGATATTGTGGTGACAGGTCCTTCAACAATGTGCATAGATGGTGCCCTTTTTGATAAACCCATTGTGCTTATCGGTTTTAATGGCAAAGGGCAACGTTCCTATTACAACAGTATTGCGCGCTACTATGACTACAATCATTTTGAACCGATTCTTGCGAGCAAGGGAGTGTGGTATGTTGAAAGCGAACGGGAGCTTCTTGAAGCACTTGAAGCATACAGAAAAAATCCTGTGCTCAATAAGGAGGGAAGAAAGAAGCTTGTGGATGAGCAGGCAGGGGGTCTTCTTGGAGAGGCAAGTGAAAAACTTGCGTCGACAATAATTGAATTTGTGAAGTGACGCATATGGCTGCAGAAACAAATCACAAAAAAGTCATTTTTATTACCCTGTTTCAGGGTGTTGCGGCAAAAAATATTCTCCGCACGCCCATCTTAACCACATTGTTGTCAGATGGACGGATACACATTGTGCTGTTGGCGAGGAGTTCGGAACGCTCTGCATATTATGCAAAGGAGTTTGCAAACGACCAGATTACGTACGAAGTGGTGAAGATGGCAAAGCCGTCCTCGTTTGATTGGATATTCTCGAAGTTGAAATATGTACTGCTCTGTACAGAAACAACTGATCTGCAGAGGAAGATGCGTCAGGAAACACAGGGAAGCAGTATTTGGTTTATGTTTGATATGATGGCGAATAGAGTTTTTGCTCGACCTTTTTTCAGAAAGATCGTGCGTGTGTTGGATTACATTCTGGTGCAAGATGCAACATACGGAAATTTTTTTGAAAAATATCATCCAAGTCTCGTGTTTATGACACATCTGTTTGACGATCAAGAAATACATCTGTTGCGCGAGGCGAAAAAGAGGGGAGTGCGGACTGTGAGTCTTATAAACTCATGGGATAAGGTAACTGCGCGATGTATTCTGCGGCTTCTTCCTGATAAACTCATTACGTATAATGAAATTGTAAAAAAAGAATTGATCCAACACAATGAAGTTTTGCGAACAGATATTTTTGTCGGAGGTATAGCGCAATACGACAGCTATTTCAAGGAGAAGCGGTCTTCTCGAGATGATTTTTTCAAACGTATTGGTTTGAACCCGATGAAAAAGCTTATTTTGTATGGTTCAATGGGAAAGGCGTATAGTGCGTCTGATTGGGATATGATCGACCTATTGTATCGGCTTAAAAATGAGGGGGCATTTGGTGACGGCATTGAAATTCTTGTGCGATTCCAGCCGAATGATTTTATTAATGAAGCTGAATTGAAGAAGAGGCCACACATGCGATATGATTATCCTGGTACTCGTTTTGGAGAGGTGCGCGGAACTGATTGGGATATGAGCAGCGCAGAGCTTGCCCATTTGGGCGACACCCTTGCGCATATGTCGCTTCTTGTTTGCTATGCATCGAGCCTCTCTGTAGATGCGGCTATTTTTGATAAGCCAGTGATCAATATTAACTTTGAAGTTGTGAAAAGTGCTACGATGCAGGAATCACCCACGCAGTACTATAAGACGGCCCATTATAAGAAAGCTCTTGATTCCGGTGGCATCAAGCTTGTAGGAAGCGAGCAGGAGCTCGTTTCCACAGTGCGAGAGTATCTTGGTCATCCTTCAAATAATGAGGATGGACGTCGAAAGTTGGTTGCATCTCAATGTGTTTTTACGGACGGTTTGTCAGGGAAACGGATCGGGGATTTTCTGCTCGCATATATACGGTAAATAACGTTCGCATGAAAACAATATTTGTCACGATCTTTCAGGGTGTCGAGGCGAAAAATATTCTTCGAACTCCGATACTTTCAACACTTCTTGCAGATGAGAGTGTGCGTCTAGTGCTTTTGACTGACAGGTATATTGACAGCACGGCACGTGTTGAGTATTACAAAAAAGAATTTCAAGATGACCGTCTCGTCTACGAAACAGTATCTATGCACCCTTGGCGGATGCTTGATAACTTATTTTGCAGATTAAAATATACACTTCTTAAAACTGATACTACCGACTTGAAACGTATGATGGCACGAAATGCGAGGGGAAGTACATTTGCATACATACTAGGGAAAGTTACTAACTGGCTTCTCGCACGTCCAATAATGCGAAGGACTGCTCGATTTGCCGATTTTCTTTTTGTTCGGGAGGGTTCATATGTAGAGTTGTTCGACAAATATTCACCCGATCTCGTTTTTCTCGCTGATCTTTTTGGCGAGCGAGAGGTACATTTACTGCGGGAAGCAAAACGAAGGGGTATCAGAAGTGTCGGCCTTATAAATTCTTGGGATAAGGTAACGTCGAGATGTATTCTGCGGCTGCTCACGGACCACTTTGTCGTATATAATGATATCGTCAGGCAGGAACTCATTGATTTTAACGAAGTGAGACCTGAACAGATCTTTGTTGGGGGAATTGCTCAATATGACGAGTATGTTTCCTATGTGCCGAAAACACGGGAAGATTTTTTTAACGAAATACAGGCCGATCCAAAGAAAAAATTGATGCTCTATGCTTCTATGGGAAAATCATTTAGCAGTTCCGAATGGGAGATGATCGATCTTCTGCATGATTTTAATGCGCTCGGCGAATTTGGGGAAGATATGGAGGTGCTGGTTCGTTTCCAGCCAAATGATTTTGTCGATGAAGCAGAATTGCGTAAACGTCCGCATCTCAAGTATGATTATCCAGGAATACGTTTTTCTTCTGAACGTGGTATTGACTGGGATATGAGTCGGAAAGAAGTACAGCATCTTGCCGATGCACTGCACCACGCGGATGTTCTTGTTTCGTATACATCAAGTATATTGATTGATGCTGCTTTATTTGATACTCCAATCGTGAGTCTGAATTTTACGACAGGAAAGCATGCGGTCAATTTCAGTTCCCCAATGCAATATGCTTCTACGGATCATTATAAAAAAGCGTTCGCGACAGGGGGAATCAAACTTGCTTCAAATATAAGAGAGTTCCGTGATCGAGTAAAAGAATGCTTGAATTCTCCCGATATGGATGCGGCAGGGCGAAGAAAGCTTGTTGAAACTCAGTGTAAGTTTGTTGATGGAAAATCGGGAGAACGAATCGGAAATTTTTTACTTTCACAAATATCATGAATACAAGTAGCGAAAGATTTGATTATGCCCACGCAGAAATGGAAAATATTCTTTGCAATTTATGCGGAAGCAAACCTCCTTTTTATATACTTGCTCGCCGTGTGGCGAACGGAATGGGGGTTGAGACGTGCATGTGTAAGAATTGCGGGCTTATTTTTATTAATCCACGCATGACGCGCCAGGCGTATGATGTATATTACAAAACGTACTATCATGAGGAGCGATTGAGAACAAAAGGCAGAACTTCCCCGAAATATACTGATCCTGCGGGAATGGGATTTGAACATGCATATCAGTTTGGCAAAGCACTTGCAGAAGATTTTCGTATGTGGATACAGTCGGGGGTTGTTCTTGATGTAGGTTCAAGCTACGGAGGTCTTCTTGCGGGAATTCGAGAGACAATAGGTGTCGTCTCTGTTATCGGAATAGAGCCTTCTTCTGCTGATGCTGAATATGCAAACATGCGGGGGGTTGAAACATACAACACTCTTTTTGAAGATTTTAAGAATGATAAAATAAATGCCCTTTCATCTGTATTTTGCGTGCAGACGTTCAATCATCTTCTTGATCCGCGAGGTTTTCTTGTATGGTCGCATGATCATTTGAAGATGGGTGGTACGATCATTCTTGCGGTTAAAAATTTTCGACAGCAGTGCAGAAGATCAGGTGCTGTCTATAGCAGCGTGCAGATCGACCACCCCTATATGTTTACTCCCGAGACGCTTAAAGCAATGGTTCGAACAGTTGGTTTCGAGATCGTGTATATGGATGTGGATGAATATAAAAAAAGCCCTGCTCTCAAAAAACAAAAAGACCGTGGAGTAAGTGTTCACCACATGCGGTTAGTTGCGAAAAAAGTACGAGAGAGAACATTTTTGCGCGAAAAAGCTGTCCCGGATGGTTCAGTGGTTCGCTTGCGCATGCAGTTATTTTTTCCCTATTTGAAGCTTTATCACACTGTTGCCTATGGCGAGTGGAGGAAGAGGTTTGGTTAGAACCTGTCTACGATCTCGCTTTCCAGACGAATTTTTCAAATTTTGAGACAAAAAAAGTGAAATTTGACGAACTGAATCGAGATTCAGAGAGGA
>OBEQ011314520.1_pt1 | contig 32502 bp, 31 predicted proteins | sample 1670901 | NCBI WGS metagenome assembly OBEQ01 (sample SAMEA104232315, study PRJEB22302) | groundwater metagenome | biome: forest; feature: aquifer; material: groundwater | place: USA | collected 2011-08-07 | depth 5.4 m | reverse complement strand
TGCGAAAACTTCTCGTTTTGTCTCCATATTCATATGGAAACTACGGTAACCTATTTACTATCTATCCAGTGAGGTTTGGGTAACATTTATTTTTAGCTAGAGCGGGGGAGTATAACATCTAATGTAACTGGTTTATAATAGCAAGTATCACATGTCGTTATATGTCTAAAAATCGTTCATATGTATTATTCTTGTGGCTGGTTCTAGTGGGGTTATTATTTCCTGTGGTTACGGTACTTGCGCAAGATGGGGGTGTCGCGGCTCAAAATGATACACTTTCTCCAACTCCTTCGGCAGTGCAGGCGAGACCGATTGACTCGGTGGTATCTCCTCCTCGTGCGATCGAACCTGCAACAAACGTAGAAACAGTGTCTCCGCGCGGAGCAGGAACTGAAATTCCAGTAATTATCACGCCAACACCTCGTGTTGTCCCGCCGCCCACACCAACAGAACCTCAAAATTCAGTACCGAACATCATTACTCCCGAAAACACGAATACTCGTTCTATGCTGTGGCCGGTGCTCGGTGGTTCAGCTTTATTTTCTTTGGGATACGTGGTTGTGCAATCGGTTAAAAATAAAAGTAAAAAGAATACTAAAAAAGACAAATCCCAGTGTTTTAATTTGAAACAACTATTAGACAAGAAGTTACAAGAACTTACTGATGCAAGAGGAATTCTTGAAAGCAAAGCGAAAGATGCAGCCCGGGGGGAAATAAGGGAAGCGGTAGATGGAACATCGGCCGGGGAAATGTTGGCGCTTGTTGAGAAAGCAGAAAAGGAATATGAAAGACTAAAAAAACTCTATGAGGAGTGTATGGTGGAATTTGAGGGACACATGTTGAAAGGCGTGGTTGTCGAAAGCAGTTTAAGAGACAAAAGCATTCTCGACAAAGTTAAAATTGAGAAGACATATCGATCAAATGATTGGACTCTCCATGACGTTTTGGTTAAAGAAGGCCAGATTGGAGAGATCTCGAAATATTTGGCCGATGGCCCGTGGTACATACATTTTTGGGAGCCGGGGAGAGACGAGGTGAAAGTTGTTTTTAAAGATAAGGTTTTTGATATTAAGCATTCGGATACATCTACGTGGACTGAAGCAGTTGCATATGGAAAATCGATCGGTATCAAGGAAGAACAATTAGATTTTCCAATAACATAAGTTAGAAACATTGCTGCCACAACACCTACCTATTGACTGAATTTTAAAAATATGGTTTTGTAAAAACATGATCTTGGGACGCGAGTCCTTTTTTAGTAGCTGTAAGATTAAAAAATGAATACCTATTTTAATGCAAACGGGAGTTTGGTGTATATCAAAGCTGTAAAGTATGCTGTGTTCGGATTGTGTTGCGTCATCTTGATCTTTAGCTCCTTTGGAACTATCACTGCCGGCGAACGTGGAGTGAAAACACGCCTGGGCGCGGTTGTTGGAGTGATTGATCCAGGGCTCTATTTTAAGCTGCCGTTGATCGAACATGTAACGCGTATGGAAGTTAAGACTCGTACGATCAATTACGATAAGAGCGGCGATCAGGGGGACGAGAAACAGACAGCAGATAATTTGTTCGGTGCCTCAAGAGATCTCCAAGACGTGGCGATCGGTGTTGTAGTCAACTATCATATTAATCCTACAAAAGTAGATAGTATTTTTGCGCAGTATAAATCTGTGGAGAATTTTGAAATGAATGTTATTGAACCTATTATTCGCGAGGTGGTGAAATCAACTTCCGCGCAGTATACAGCAGAAGAATTGGTTACAAAACGCGGTGAATATAGTGAAAAAGTAAATATCATATTAACTGAACGCTTCATGAGTAAAGATGCGATTCTCGAACGCTTTTCCGTGACGAATTTCTCTTTCTCACAATCGTTCACTGAATCTATTGAATCAAAGGTTACCGCAGTACAAAACGCGGAAGCGGCAAAAAATAAATTAGAGCAAATTAAATTTGAAGCTCAACAGACTATCGAAACGGCAAAAGCCACTGCCGAAGCGCAGCGTATCCAGTCGCAGTCGCTTTCTGCGCAAGGTGGGGAAGATTATGTAAATCTTAAAGCTATTGAAAAATGGGACGGACATCTTCCGCAGCAGATGATTCCAAACTCTGCGGTACCGTTCATTAACCTGAACCAGTAATATGAAAATGAAACTGGTGTTGATAATATTGGCTATCCTATTTATTCTGAACGGACTAGTACTCTTTTTCTTGGCCCAATGTGAAGATGATTGGTGCTATATTTTCACTTGGCAAAAGATTCATGCAGCAGATGGTTTCGAACGTTGCGAGAGTCTTGGTTTTGGAGTTACGAAATCATACCCTCGCCAGTGCCGCGCAGGAAAAAAGTTATTCATTGAATCAGTAGGTTCTATGGCCGAGCGGGATGTCTATGACTCTGAAAAACTGGGCGTACGTTTTAAGTACCCAACAAAATATTTTGTTGAAACGAAGGAATTGGGGGACGGACATCGCGGACATTTGACAATCATTTTAACAGAAGATACTGAAGAAAATCGTTTGGTGCGCGAAGGCAAGAGTCCTGGTCGTGAAGGACCGACTGCCATAACTTTCGATTTCTATCAAAGTCCGGAAGAATCAACGCCAATTGGATGGATGAAACGAGACGGCGCTTCAAATTTTAAACTCTCTGATGGAACATTCGAAAAGATCACGCTTGCTGGGAAAGAAGGTGTTTCGTATTCATGGGATGGTCTATATGAGGCTGATACTGTTGTTGTAGCGCACCAGGACTATATTGTTTCAATGGTAGTGACATATATTTCTCCAATAGATGAGATACGGAAAGATTTTCGTGAGATACTGGGGCAGATGGAGTTTCGCTAGCTTAAATTAAAAACAGAGCTGCAGCCTTGTTGGTTGCAGCTCTTGGTATGTGTAACTTCACGGAATGGAGTTACTGATTTATTACTTCGTTTGTCGATTGAAGAACTGCTTGTGCGGCTGCCAATCTGGCAAGCGGTACGCGGAATGGCGAACAGGATACATAGTCAAGTTTGATGCTTTCACAGAAATGAATTGATCGTGGATCACCGCCGTGTTCACCGCAGATGCCCTGCTTAATGTGGGGGCGTGTCGTGCGGCCGCGCTCGGCAGCGATTGAGATTAATTCACCGACGCCGCTTACATCTATTGAGACAAATGGGTCGTGTGGGAGGATGCCTCGTTCGACATATTCAGGCAGGAAAAGCCCTGAATCATCTCTTGAGAGTCCAAGTGTGGTTTGTGTCAGGTCGTTTGTGCCGTAGCTAAAGAAGTCGGCTTCCTTTGCAATATCTCCGGCGCGTAATGCTGCGCGAGGGAGTTCGATCATCGTACCAACATCAAAACAGATCTGTGTTCCTGCTGCGTGCATGACCGCCTGCGCCGTTCGGAGCGTAAGGTCTTTGATGATGTTGAATTCTTCAAGACCGGCAACGAGTGGAACCATAATTTCAGGATGTACTACAACTCCTGTTTCATTTTGAACAGCGATTGCAGCTTCTATGATGGCACACACCTGCATCTCATAGATTTCAGGACAGGTGATACCAAGGCGGCATCCGCGATGTCCGAGCATTGGATTTGTTTCATGGAGTGAAGCAGCTCTATGCTCTATCGTGGTGATGCTAATATTTTTTCCAATTGCTTGCGAGAGTTCTAAGAACTCCTTTTCTGTTGTTGGTAAGAATTCATGCAATGGCGGGTCAAGGAGCCGTACCGTAACCGGAAGGCCGATCATGATGCGGAATATCTCGATGAAGTCGTTGCGTTGCATGGGAAGGATTTTGGCCAATGCAGAGCGTCTCCCTTCCGGTTCAGAGGCCAAGATCATTTCACGGACCGCAAGAATGCGGTCTTTGTTGAAAAACATATGCTCTGTACGGCAGAGACCGATACCTTCAGCGCCGAACTTTAAAGCTTCCGCAGCATCTTTTGGTGTATCGGCATTGGCACGTACTTTCATTCGTCTGAACGAATCAGCCCAGCTCATGAGAAGTTCAAAATCAGGCGACATTTCAGGTGGAACGGTGAGAACGATACCAAGCATGACTTCGCCTGTGCTGCCATCGATGGTAACGGTCTCTCCGACGTGAACAACAGTACCGTCATGTGCGGTCATTGTCTGTTTTTCATAGTCGATGTCTAATCCGTGAGCGCCAACAACACAAACGCGACCCATGCCGCGGGCAACCACTGCTGCGTGAGATGTTGTTCCGCCTCGAGTAGTCAAAATTCCTCTTGCTGCGTGCATACCGTGAATATCGTCGGGGTTTGTTGCGTTGCGTGCAAGGATAATCGGATTTTGAGGCGAGGCAAGGCGCTCTGCTTCATCAGCAGAAAAGACAACTGCGCCAGAAACTGCTCCTGGAGAAGCTGCAAGGCCTTGTGCGATGACGATCTTCGGTGCGGCAGGGTCTATCATTGGGTGGAGTAGTTGGTCGATCCACTGCGGCTCTATGCGCGCTACGGCTTCTTGTTCAGAGATGATTCCTTCGTGTACAAGGTCAACAGCGATTTTGATTGCTGCATGGGCACTTCGTTTGCCGGTACGTGTCTGAAGAAGAAAGAGCTCTCCCTGTTGTACGGTGAACTCGATATCCTGCATATCGTGAAAGTGCTGCTCGAGGCGATGAGCGACAGAAACCAATTGAGCGAAAGCGTCAGGCATCGATTCTTCCATTGAAGGAAGGTTCGAACCCCGCTTGTTTTTAAGCTCGATCGTTATGGGGTGCGGTGTGCGAAGTCCGGCAACGACGTCTTCTCCCTGTGCGTTTTGGAGATATTCGCCGTAGAAGCCGACTCCATAGGACGGATTGCGTGTAAACACAACGCCGGTCGCGGAATCCGTACCCATATTTCCGAAAACCATAGACTGGATCGTTACTGCGGTTCCCCAGCTATCGGGAATTCCATGGAGCTTGCGGTATGTGATCGCTCGGTCATTCATCCAAGAACCAAAGACTGCACTGATAGCGCCCCAAAGCTGATCATGGGGATTTTCGGGGAATGGCCGTGTGGTGATGAATTCGACGAGTTGTTTGAAGGCCGATGCAATATGCTCCAATTCTTGATGGACAAGTTCTGCATCAGTTTTAATTTTCCTATCGCGTTTTACATCATCGAGAATATTCTCGAATAATTCATGCTGAACACCAAGGACCACTTGCCCGTACATTTGAATGAAGCGGCGGTAGCTGTCGTATGCGAAACGGCGGTTTTTCGTGCGCTCTGCGAGACCTTCGACCGTAACATCGTTTAAGCCGAGGTTGAGTATGGTATCCATCATGCCAGGCATGGAAGCGCGGCCGCCAGATCGTGCCGAGAGTAGAAGCGGATTATGTGCGTCCGCAAAACGGCAACCGAGCAGCTGTTCGATGTCTGCGAGGGCATGTGCCATGTCTACGATAAGTCCGTCGGGATATTCGCCATTATGAGCGTAGTAGTATGTACAAACATCAGTTGTTATGGTGAATCCTGGAGGTACCGGTAAGCCAATATTTGACATTTGAATAAGGCCAGCGCCTTTGCCTCCAAGCAAATTTTTTATATGCGGGATTTCTTCGGTGGTACGTCCGCCTCCGAAGGCGTAGACTAGCTTTTGCGTCATAGAGGCTCTCTCCGTCGTGAGAAATGAAAAAAATATTTCAACGAGCTGTGTTGCTGAATCTATGGGGGATAATACTACAAAAATTCGATTACGTTTTATTGACAAGAATATGAAATTGAGTTTTGAATTTAAACTATTTTTGAAGCGTAAAAAATGAAAAACCCCACCTGTATAAGCGTGGGGTTCGGAAGGCGGGGCGGGGCTATGCGTAGTGCAAATGCAAAGCTACTGACGCGGCGAATTCTGAAAGCCTGGAAAGGGCGATGATCTTTTCACTTTCAGTTTGAAAATGGATAGTGAATGGGATTGAACATCCGAGTATTTCCGCCAGACCGTCCAGGTTTTGGGGCAGGTGTTTATAAAGCGAATGGTCTCCACGGGCATATCGATGAGCGTTCGTGAGAAGGCATTCGTAATTCACGAATGTGGAAGGACTTAGGTCAATGCGCATGAAGGCGAGCTTGCCCTCGGCATCTTGTTTGTCCCACCTAAAACTAAATCTCGGATATACGTTGTCGCCGGTGTAGTCTGCGTACTCAATGTTACATTCGGTTAAGGTGCGGACGATGTAGCGTTCTTTTTCATAGGTACAGGATTTAAGGTCGTGAAAATCGTTTGAGGTGTAATAGCCGAGGATTCCACGGCTAGTTCGGCCTTGCTCATCTTCGATATCGAACATGAGTTGTGTGGAACTTCGTGAGAACCTGAAATCTCCGATTTCAACGCCATCAAACTGGCCACATATACACTGTAACGCCAAAACTTTGAGCCAAGATTCAGTTGCCACGATGTGTACTCCTTTGTCACGAGTAGTAGACTGCCGAACAAACACTAACATTAAAAAATAATTTGTCAACTTTTGCTGCGGCATGACCTTTATACACATGCATTTTTTGTGCAAGATAGTATGGAGGAGTACAATTTAGCTATGAAAAAACGTGTTTCAACAACGATGGGAATGCTTGTGCTATCAATAGCGCTCGCTATCTCTGTAACTCTGGTTGTATCGTCGGCGCAAGATATAGATCAGCGAAATATGCAGGCATCAGCCAATGATGCTTACGTTCCGTCCTAGCCTCGTGCGTATGTACACAAAACCCCCGCAGAATTCTGCGGGGGTTTTGTGGTATACGGTTTATGCATGTTCAATGAATGTAAGCGCCATGCCTTTCTTCCCCGCACGCCCTGTACGTCCGATACGGTGGATATAGTCTTCATGTGATGCAGGCAAGTCAAAATTGATCACGTGTGAGACGCTGTCGATATCAAGACCGCGTGCTGCGACGTCTGTTGCAACGAGTATCTGAACATGAGCTCGCTTGAAAGAATCAAGTGCCTTTTGGCGTCTTCCTTGAAGTTTGTTGCCGTGGATTGATTCTGCTCGAAAGCCTTTTTGGATAAGCATCTTTGAAAGCTTTTCAACGCCATGCTTTGTTCGTCCGAAGACGAGTACTTTACTGAATTCTGGTTTTTTGAGCAGTTTCTCAAGGACAGTGAGTTTTGTTTCTCCGGGCGGTATTCGTATGATGTCTTGGTCAACGCCGGCCGCAGTGTCACCGGTTTTTATCGTTATCTCAACAGGATTGTTGAGAAATTCACTGACGAGTTTTCTGATCTCTGGTGAGAGTGTTGCTGAAAAGAAGAGTGTGTGCCGTGGCGCAGGCAAGAGAGAAAGTATTTTGCGCATGTCTTGTATGAAGCCCATGTCGAGCATGCGATCAGCTTCGTCGAGAACGGCGGTGCGGAATTCTCCGAGGTTTAAAGCGCGCTGTTCGAGAAGGTCTTTGAGGCGTCCCGGAGTTCCGATGACAAAATGAGGACGATTTCGGAGCTCGCGTATCTGTCGTCCAATTCCGGTTCCGCCGACGCACACGACACTTCGAATATTGAGGTGGTTTGCAAAGCCGTAAAGCTCATCGGCGATCTGCGTTGCAAGCTCGCGTGTTGGGACAATGATGAGAATACGCTCGCGCTGCCCGGTGAGGACTTTGTTAATAAGAGGAATGAGGAATGCCGCTGTTTTTCCCGTACCCGTGTTTGCAATGCCAACAACGTCTGCCCTACGTAGAATGTGCGTTATTGTCCGGTCTTGTATCGGAGTTGGTTCTTTATATCCTTTTCGAACAATAGCGTCTTTGAGACGCTGTTCAATGGCAAAATCGGCGAAGCGGTGTTCGGGGACGAACTGCTCAACCTGTTCAGTAATAACAGCTTTGTGTATGAAGCGTGCAATATCTGCATATTTAAGTTGCGGACGATTGCGTGTGGTATTGGTACGATTTCTGTTAAAATTCGCACGATCCCTGCCTTGATGACGGAAATTCCTCGTTTGCATTAGAAGTAGTTTCTAAAAGTTATTGTAGGCACATTATATATGTAAAAGCTATTTTTGTCAATTGTGTCCATTCGACTGATCTGATTTCCTTGACAAATTTGAATATCTTTTGTATATAAAGAAAAATATATAACATGCGTGTAACGATCTCCCTGGAGGTGTTCGATGCTCGATTATGTGTACCTTGGTGTAGCTGTCATGGCTGGTTCTGGCATGGTGTGGCTTATGTGTACCCTCAGCTTGCCGAGGACAAAAGCAGAAGAATTGCGGGAAATTGCTATGACTCGCTATCTGCTATTCTAAAGTTGTGAATGACCCCCAGGCGAATTCGCCTGGGGGTCTCTTTTAGCTACGCAAGTCATTAATAAGATCCTCGACTTCCCATGCTCGTGCTTGCGGGTCGCTGATGAGTTCGACACCGCAACGTGGGCAGTAGTGAAGATCTGCCGGTCTGATACCACTTTGTAAAAGTCGACGCTGCGCGGCCAGTGCTGCTTCCGTTGTGTCAGTCCACCACTCAACCGTGGTCATGTGCCAGGAGGAAGTACACATCTCCTTGCAGGCTTGCTCTATCGTGTGTCCAAATGTTGCCTGGAATAACTGAAAGTTGAATCGCAAATTTTTGAGACCGCAGTAGCCGCAAAATGGTGTGAAACTGCATATTTCTTCCCCGCATCCCTTGCAGGTTTGCTTCGTACCTTCTGCAGAGTATGTTTGGTACTCGAATGTTTGATCCCTTTCGCTAAACTGATCTTCGTTGTCTGTATACGGCATTCCTATCTCCTCGTGTTGGGGGAGGTATAATTTCTAGCAATATTATACAATTCATTGCAGATGTGTCAACTTTTTGAGTTCAACGAAATATTTATTGTATACTAGATGAACAATATGGGGGCAACGACAAAAAATATCTGCATATTCGGCGACAGCATCGCGTATGGCGCTTGGGATAGCGGTGGCGGGTGGGCCGATCGTTTGCGGCGGTCGCTGCACGAGAAAACAATGCGCTCAAAGTTTACAGAATATTATTGGGTGTATAACCTTGGTATCCCTGGAAATACTACCGATGACATCAAGAAACGATTTGCTGCGGAACGTGCGGCGCGTGACCCACATTGTATTATTTTTGCCATTGGCATTAATGATTCTGCGCGAATGGTAGGAGCGAAAGAAAATAGGGTTTCCCTTTCTCGTTTTGCCGCGAATATTGAAGAGTTGTTTCAAGAATCTCTAAAGTATACAAAGGATGTTGCGTGTGTTGGCTTAACACCGGTTGATGAGAAGTTGACACGACCGTTCGACTCAATATGCGATTTCACGAATGAACAGGTGATGCTCTACGACAAAACTCTTCATGAAACATGCAACCGTCTAAATATCACGTTTCTTGAAGTTTGGGATTTGATCGATCCTGTTACGGATCTCTATGACGGACTTCATCCGAACGATTTAGGCAATAAGAAAATTCATACGTTGATAGAAAAATTCATTCAAGAAAATGGAACAGGCAAATAACAAAGCAAACATGCCGCCAGTTCAAATGAAGCGCGAACCAAAGCTCTATGTACTTGGTTTGATCGTCGCAGGAGCGTCGATTGTGGCGAATCTTATTGTCTGGTACTTCACTCGGTTTCTTGCGACTGACTTTCTGCCGCTTTCTGTACCCCCGATCATTATTTGGACAGTCCTTGGCACATCCCTTGCACTCTTTGTTTTTAAGCGGACGAGAAAGTGGTCTGCAACACCGCGTCGTTCCTTTTTGAAAATAGCCCTCTATGCTTTGCTTGTTTCTTTTACACCAGATGTTGCTCTTGTAGTGTTTGAAGTTCCAGGCGTAACATTTGGAGCTGTTGCTGCTCTTATGTCCATGCACGTCATTACATTCTCGATAATAGTGCTCGTAATCGGGAGATATACGAAAGAATGATTCAAGAGCTCGTTGAATATTGCGATCTACTTTGTTGTCATCGGCGTCTAATCGCTCATCGTATGAGGAATACGTCTCGCAATTATACGCCTCGACGCCTCGTAGCTTCAATATTCATCAAGCTAATCCGAGCAAGGTCGGTTCACTCTTTAAGCACGTCTTTTTTGAAGTGCTTAAGGTAGGCTATGAGAATAAAGCTGATAATGACCATGAGGAACCAGGATGTAACCTTTTGTGTGGAAACGAGGGTCCAGACATGTACCTGGTCGGGGTATTGCCAGGCACCAAGATAGGTCGAGATATTCTCGGCAACCCAGATAAAAAAGGCGATAAGAATGAAAGAGAGTGAGAGAGGAAGCATGCGCCGCTTTTTCGTAATGGTGAAGTAGACTTTTGTTTTGACGAAGAAAAGAAAGACGGCTGGTATGAGAAGAAAACGAAGATCTGTCATAAAGTGGTTTGTAAAGAAGTTACCATAGATGAGAACGCAGAGTATGATACTCCATCGATACTGCGTGTAGTTTGAAAGCTCGAGCCTGAATATTTTCCACGCTTGGCTGATATAGCTGCCAATTGCAGCGTACATAAAGCCGCTATAGAGGGGTACTGTTCCAATTTTGAAAAATGCCGCTTCCGGATAGCTCCAAGAGCCGATCGCAGGATGTGTTTTGTACAGTTCGAGAACAAGGCCGATGATATGAAATAGGCAGATGACTTTTAGTTCGTCTTTTGTTTCCAGCTTGGAGTAGTAAAATGCAAATTGCAAAAGAAGTGACGCAACGAATATGAAGTCATAGCGTGCAATTGTGCCGAGCTCCACATGATTAGAAATAAAGAGCAAAATGAAAAAAATACCTGCAAAAAGTGCAGAGCGCGCTTGCTTGATGCTGAATACGAAAAATTCATACGCGTATGAATTGGATGATGTATAATCAAAAATTGTTTGCATATGGCCTTTGTATTTGTAAACGCTACCTATCAACTTTTAGTTCTTCCATTAATGCTATGATAATTGTATCTAGGAAGAAAGTGGCGTGGTACTTGTATGTATGAAAATAACTAAATTTGGTCATTGCTGTCTGCTTATAGAAGAAGGCGAGGCTCGGATCTTGATCGACCCAGGCGTATATTCGACAGAACAGAATTTGCAGAAAAATATCCAGGCGATTCTCATAACACATGAACATCAAGATCATCTTCACTTAGAATCTTTGCGTGCGATTATGAAGAAAAATTCTGGAATGGAAATTTTGACGAACAGCGGTGCTGGGACAATTTTAGAAAAAGAGGGAATCGGTTTTCGAATTGTGGAGGACAGCGGACGGTATGTCGTGAATGGCGTTGTTGTTGAAGGAAGCGGAAAAGAACATGCAGTGGTCCATAGCACGATACCGACTGTACATAACACAGGGTATATGATAGCTGAACGTTTTTTTTATCCCGGAGACGCTTTGCGCAAGCCGAAAATGCCGGTTGAAATTCTTGCGCTTCCTGTTGCGGGGCCATGGCTCAAACTCTCTGAAGCAATCGATTATGCGCTTTCAGTGAAGCCGAAGATCTGTTTTCCTGTCCACGAAGGCATGCTCAAATCACCAGGTGCTGTACATCGGATTCCAAGTGAAGTTCTTGGGGCGGCAGGGATAGAGTTTATTACTCTTGAACTCGGAAAAAGCTATGAGTTCTGAATTTTAAGCACTATAACGAATATCCCTTGTCATACATGACCCGCTCCGCTTCAAGGGCGATGTTTTTCATAGTTTGAACTGCTTCGATGGGGAAATTGCCACCGGCAGTTTCGTCGGAAAGCATGATTGCGTCAGTGCCGTCCCAAATAGCGTTTGTAACGTCCGTAATTTCAGCTCGCGTGGGCTGCGGCCGGTCTACCATGGACATAAGCATTTGCGTAGCGGTAATGGTTGGTTTCTTATGCCAGAGACCAAGCTGAATAAGGTGGTGCTGAATGAACGGAAGCTGTACGCTTGGTACTTCAATTCCCAAATCGCCGCGGGCGATCATGATAGCATCAGATTCTCGGGTGATTTCATCAATGTTGTCGAGAGCTATTTTTGTTTCGATTTTTGAAACTATTTTAACGGGCCTTTTTCCTGCAATGCTGCGTAATTTTCGGATATCGTCTGCATTTTGGACAAATGAGATTGCAATGAAATCAACGCCTTCATTGAGAACGAACTCGGCATCAGAAATATCTTTTTCAGTGAGGCCGGAAATCGAGAGTTTTGTGTTCGGAGTATTGACGCCTTTGCGTGAAAAAAGTTTGCCGCCACGGACAACTTTTGTCTCAATACGTTTTCCGTCTACTTTTGTCACGGTGCATTCGATCTCGCCGTTCAGGAGAAAAAGAGGATCGCCCACTTTAATTTCTTGGTGCAGTACCGGATTATCGATGAAGATCGCGTCCTTGTCGCTTGTATCTGTCGTGAAGAAAACCCTCTCATTATCCTTGAGTATCTTTCCCCATGCTTCGAGTGTTCCGACACGCATTCGCGGCCCTTGCATGTCGGCGAGGATAGCAATCGGTTTTCCGATTGCTTGTGAAGCTTTTATGATATTTTCGCGCGCTTGTTTGTATCCCTCATGTTTTGCATGGGAAAAGTTAATGCGCGCAATATCCATGCCGGCTTCGCCGAGTTTCGTTATCATATCAAGACTGTCGCATGAGGGGCCGATTGTAGCTACTATTTTTGTTTTCATAAGAGAATTAGGAGCGCTTCTTAAGTCGTGCGAGTATTGCTTTCGATCCGAGCTCTTCTTCGATACGGAGCAGTTGGTTATATTTCGCCGTCCGCTCGCTGCGGCAGAGCGATCCTGTTTTAATCTGCCCGGCATTAACACCAACTGCAAAGTCAGCAATGCTCGTATCTTCTGTTTCTCCGGAGCGATGCGATACGATGGCGGTAAATCCTGCTTTGTGTGCAGCAGCGATTGCTTCAAGTGTTTCTGATACGGTGCCGATCTGGTTCAGTTTGATAAGGATAGAATTTGTGGACTTCTCCTTGATGCCGCGATCAAGGCGTTCTTTGTTCGTAACGTAGAGATCGTCGCCGACGATCTGCACTTTCTTGCCGAGGCGCTTTGTAAAGTTTGCATATCCTTCCCAGTCGTCTTCTGCAAGGCCGTCTTCGATTGAAACAATAGGAAAATTTTGGATCCATGATGCATACAGCTCGATAAGTTCCGCACTTGTGAGAATCTTTTTTTCAGATGCCAGGTGGTATGTACCATCTTTATAAAATTCGCTTGCTGCGGCATCGATTGCAAGTGCAACCTGTTTTCCTGGAGTATAACCCGCGGCTGTAATTGCCTCTATGATTATCTCGATGGCGGCCTGGTTTGATGGAAGTGTTGGTGCATATCCACCCTCGTCACCGACGGAAGTATTGAGTTTGCGGCTTTTGAGGATTTTTTTAAGAGCATGGAAAACTTCTGCACCGCACCGCAGGGCTTCTTTGAAATTCTTTGCGCCCACAGGAATGATCATGAATTCCTGGAGATCAGTGGAGTTTTCTGCGTGTCGTCCGCCGTTAAGAATGTTCATCATCGGCATCGGAAGCGACATGGCTTTTGCACCAGAGATTTGTTTGAAATATGCATACAGCTTTTTATGACTTGATTCGGCAACTGCTTTTGCGAAAGCTAATGAAATGCCGAGAATAGCGTTTGCCCCGAGATTTGCCTTATTTGGCGTTCCGTCAAGTTTTATCATAGCGGCATCAAGCTTCTTTTGGTCAAAATCTTTTTTGAGGAGAGCTTTAGTAAGTACTACGTTAACATTGCCGACTGCTGTCAAAACACCCTTACCTTCGTAGCGAGGTGACTTTTCATCACGGAGTTCAACAGCTTCATGCGTTCCCGTTGAGGCGCCCGATGGCACGGCAGCACGGCCAAACGAGCCGTCTTGGAGAGTTAGATCTACTTCGACCGTTGGGTTTCCTCGAGAATCAATGATCTCTCGTGCAACAATTTTTTTGATTACTGACATAGCTATGTAAATTATAGGCGGTTAAAAACAAAAAACATATTTTGAGATTACTCAAAACGGAGTTCGAAAAAACATGCAATCGCGCAGTGTGCGCACTATTGCATGTTTTTGTGTTCTTATGCGTACACAACCGGCTTTTTTAGGGCGTTTTTTAAAATACTTACGCCAAGATCAAAAAAGGCGGTAGAGGTGATGTCTGTTTCTCCTGCGATACGGTGGAGATCAGTAAGAACTATGAGTTCATCGATACATGGAGCATCAGATCGGGCAAGGTTTTGCACAATAGCGGTAACATTCTTGGATTTTGTGAAATCCGCAATGAGTTGCGATGTGCGAACACTTTTTTCGTCTGCTTCTGCGTGTGTGATGAGGCTGTCGAATAGATCAGCAAGTGTTGGATCAATAAAGTCACGATACGAAAGACCGCTCTTCCTGCTCATCATGATGGCTATTGCAACGTGCGCATCGCCGAGGTTGAGACGATCTGTAATCTCTTCTTCCTTTTCAGATCCGCGGGTGCGCAGATTTGTTTCGCGATAGGCGCGAGTGGCGATCATTGATGCGCTGTAAACACGATCGCCAAAACGCGAAGCAAGTTCAGACATCTGGTATACGCTTGCATCTGCAATGAGCATGTCAGCGTCGCTTTGTTGAAATGCATCTATATGATACCCATAGAGCTCGCTATTGCTCTCGAGGATATAGGGAGCGATGATCTCTCCCCTCGTCCTACCACTTTCGAAATCTTCTCGAGAAACACAGTTTTTCAACAAGTCAACGCCTCGACTTGGCCGTGTGGTCGTCTTTTTAGCGATGATGATCCGAAGTGGGCGGTCAAACGAGAGCCGACTGCCGATGACATCGGTATGAGCAAGTAATTTTTCGAGCAAAAAATCTCGACCGGTAGCAGATGCACCTGGAAGCAAACAAATCATGGAATCTCCTCCATGTGAACTATCTTCGTATGGATCCACAACGTTGTAACGCTAACATTGAAGCTTATTTGTAAACAATATTGACAAATCAAAAAAAAATTTCAGAATGAGAAGATAATGAAGAAAAAGGATAAGACATCGTGGGGAAGTGTTGCATCATGGTATGATGCACACCTCGAATCAAATGACGATACGTATCAAAAACAGGTGATTTTGCCCAATATTTTACGTATTTTAGACTTAAAAAAGGGTGAGAAAGTACTTGACCTTGCATGCGGCCAGGGATTTTTCTCTCGTGAGTTTGACAAAAGAGGAGCGCGTGTTATAGGTTGTGATATTTCAGAGGAATTAATCACCCTTGCAAAAGAGCAATCTGAAAAAGGTATTACATACCATACGACGCAAGCGAACGACTTCTTTTTTTCAGGTGCTGAGATGTTTAACACTGTCGTGTGCATTCTTGCATTGCAGAATATCGAAGACCTGGCGGGAACATATCGAGAAGTTTCGCGCATTCTCATGAAAGAAGGACGATTTGTCTTTGTGATAAATCATCCTGCATTTCGAATACCAAAAGAGTCCAATTGGGGATGGGATGACACTGTAGGGATACAATTTCGTAGAATTGATCGTTATTTGTCTGCAGGTAAGGTGGCTATCAATATGCATCCGGGTATGAAAAATTCCGCGGAAACAGTTTCGTATCACAGATCGCTGCAAGATTTCTTTAAGGCGGGAGCAAAGGCAGGGTTTGCTACAATCCGTTTTGAAGAATGGATTTCGCATAAGAAAAGTGAAAGGGGGCTGCGGCAAAAAGCAGAAAATACCGCTCGCAAAGAGATTCCACTTTTTTTAATGATCGAAGCAAAGAAATGCGCCAAATGCGTACGTCCTATTTAATATAATTTTGAGCACTCCACCCGTCAGGACCGGTAGTGTAATCAATTTTCCACCACCACGATACTCCCATGAATGCTCTGTAGGCGGGAATTGCATCAACGATGATGCCCCTAGAACCAGAGACTTGCTGGCCTACTTTTGCTCCAGCAGGATTGTCTCGAACAGAGACGTTAGCTATTGTTGTGACTGTGGCACCTTTCTCATATTTTCTTCCGGATGAAGTTGTAGAAGTTAAAAATTCTCCTGCTGCCCATCCGATACTGTTATCTGAAGTGAATTTTACTTTATACCAAGCATATCCGTCTGTTGCTACAGGTCCTTCAAGCACTAAGGCGATTGCCCCAGGGTTTTTTCTTGCAAGGATAACCGCGTTCGTTGTGTGGTCTGCGCGTAGACGTATGGAGTAAGGCTGCATGACGGTAACTTGCATATTCGCCTGAAACGTTCCCACGATTATTGGAGCTGGAGTGATCGGTAGAGGCAAGGTAACAATTGGGATTGGGATAGGAAGGGGGAGTGCGGGTGCGATGATCTCGCTGCTTGTTGCTATTGTTTGAGAAGTTGATGCGGAAGTTTGTATAGGATCGATACTCGGAAGAATGGGTGGCATGGGTGGCGGAACAGGCGTACCATAAATTTCAAGCTCCCGAGCTTCTGGAGCTGCTGCTTGCGCCCTGTTTGCTCCGACCGTAACCCGAACGTAGCGAGCAGTAATGTTCGTAAAAGGTCTTTCAATCCATCCATTTGCGTATGCGTCGCTGTCTTTGAATGCAGAGGTCCATTGGTCGCTGGCCTCTGCTTTGTATTCAAATGACCATGTTTGAGAAAACGATGTACCATCAGCATCAGCAAAAAGGCGTGCGGCTTCTAGTGTGTGGAGTGAACCGAGGTCAAACTCTACAAAAAAAGAAGGGCGGTCTGGAGATGCGGCCACACAGTTAGGCGTACTAACGGTGCATCCGTCCCAGAGACGTTCAACAGGACGGTCCGCTGCAAAGTCTGCTGAATCAGATGTGTGCGTTGATTGTGAAACGAGTTGTTTGCCGGAATAGGTAGTGGCAGCAGACGCACTGTTTCCAAGAAGTAGTGCACCGATAATCGCGCCGGTGTATATACGCAAAATCTTTTTTGAATGGAGAGACATTATTTTTGTAGTTACGTTTTTAATAGGATAAAGAGACAAATACGTACACATAGTATACATTCTCTACCGATCAAATCCCGCAAGTTTTCAACACACTACAAAAAACCTCGGACACTATGGTGCCGAGATTTTTTGTAGTGTGTTAGCTTATTGCCAGAGCGCCAATATCACACCCATCACCATGAGTGTAATGAGATTGTAGCTGTTATTGATAACCCAGAGCTTCCACGGCCGCTGTTCCCAGAGCACGCTTCCAAGAGAAACAGGGGCTACAAAACCGAGCCAGTTGAAAAATCCAGCGGTGACCCCGAGCATAACACCTTCGACTTGCATATACGCGCCCGCAAAAACGATTGCATGAGCGAGTACATAGCTCATAAGAAGCGAGCCGATACAAGCGATAAGGTATGTTTTGCCCATTCCTCCTGACTTTGCTTTTTCCATTTGCGCAGGACTCATATTAGAAAGGGCGACCCATTGTTTGCCGAATAGCGGGCCATACCAGAGGAAACCAGTGACCATGCTAGCGATGGCCGCTACAAGGACAGCGAGATAGTTAATAGGTACTGACATACATACGTGTATTAAAGAGACTCATGGCCGATATCATACAATACTGAACGAAATATGGCCATGCTTATGGTTTTGCAAAAGGTTCCTGGAACTTTATTTCGTACAGTCGCATCCTCGCTTGAAATACATAAAGCGGTTGTTCAAAAAAGAAGCAACCGCTTTTCTAGAGGTGATGTTATTCGTGCAGAACGAGCAAAAAAGCATCGTCGGGCTGCAAAGGACACCGTGTGTTGAGTAAGACGTGATCGGGCGGTTTGTTGCTACTTTCATGTGGATCAACGAGGTGTAGGTAACATTGTGGAGGTGTGATCCGAGCGTCCTTAAATGAGTATGTTCACGCCATTTGAGTATTTCCAAATACTCCACGGGAAGTTTATTCCTCTGAAAATATCATTTACAAAGAGCAAAAGATATGTGGCCTCATATGCTGCTTTTTTCTTTTCATCGGAAGGTAGGCTTGTGGGTGAGAAAGTATACTCTTGGAGATGAATTGGCGTTCCTTGAAACTGTTCGCAATTTCTCGACGCGAGTGACAGCGTATTGCCGATGTGGGTATCATAATTGTACCATCTCAATTCAATACAGTATGGACGCGCTACTTGGATCCACGTTCGATTATCGATATAGTTTGCTGTTTCGGCTAGTTCGAGCTGCGCGAGTTGATTGACGTTTGCGAGCAAGAGCTTCTTTCGTGCTTCAATAAGCAGTCGAGCGCCAATCTCGTACGTTTTCAACTGCACATTCATGGCTTGATGCACAGATGATGCAACTAAGTCCTCTATAGACTCGATTTCCTGTGCTGAACTTGTCGATAACGACAAACGGAACAGCACGAAGATTACAAACAAAAATATGCTTTTACGCACCTCGCTACTCCCATTCTGGATGTTATGTACGTTGCGTTGAAAATGTTGGTCTGATATGTGTTATAACTCACTGTCTGATTTCAGGCAATGTGGGCTCTGTAATCGTAATTTGACTAAATAACCAAATTGTGGTATTTTCATACTAGAATTTACATTACCACATAGGAGAATGGTATGAGCACACAAGACGAGTTGACGTTCCATGCGGCGCAAGAATATTTGAAAAGTTTACGCCATGGTACTCCGCACCCGGTAGGTTCGGTTCAAGATTTACGGAGCTGTTTGTCTTCTGTTGGCAAGACACTCGACGATCTCGAGACAAGTGAAGAGGAGCTCGAAGAGTGTATCCTTCGCGGACGCAAAATGGCGGCAGTGATGTTCCTTGAATACGTTGAACGAAATCAGATCGACGCCGATGTGATCCTGCACTTCTTTCCTGTTACGCTTCGCCATGGGACGAAGCACTACAAAGAAGTGGTGAAGTTTTTGTACGAAGTTGCGCAAGAATGCAGAATTACGCTTGGTAATTTCGAATTGCCCTCTGATGCGTTCAATGAATTTATCCGCTCCTGCTATAGGGTTATTGCGTTCTCAAATATGAATTACCTTGTTGAGCTGAAGGATATCGCATGGCTTCGTCAGTTCGAAGTGATACTTGCAGAAGGCGAACTTTCTCTTGAGCGCGATATGAGAACAACGCGCGCAACGATTGATGGCGCACTCGCTCGAGTGCGCGACCACTGGGAGATGATTGCTCGCGATGCTCTTACGCATTTTCAGTCGAACATTCTCACTATCACGAACTCTGTGGATGAGTATAAGAAGATCGTTATGATGGCACAGCATCAGGGAGGCGTATCACTCGCGATGCTTGGAACAAGCGCGGATCGCGTAGAAGCACTTTTTAAACGCTTCGATCTCTATCAAAACTTGCGTGCAAATGCCAGTAATAATTAAAGAGGGAGGCGTATGTGTTCATTGACCCAAACGACCCAATTGCTCTTGAGGTAGTGAGAGCGTATGTAGTAGGTAAAAAGCAAAAAGGTGAAACAATCGGACTGACGTCGGGGTGTTTCGATCTTATCCATTATCACCACATTACGTTCTTTACTCGCTGTCGTAGATTTTGTGACCACTTGTTTGTTGGTGTTGATTCAGACGAGCTCGTACGGGAAGTGAAGGGGGATAGCCGACCTCTGATCTACGATTCGCGCCGTGCTGCAATGGTTGATGCGCTGAAACCTGTAGCGTTTACGTTCATTATTAATTCTGTGGCGGACTTTGGTCGTGCTGCAGAGATTATTCGGCCAACAGTCATCTTTAAGGGAGAGGATTTTTGGGGGAGAGAAGCTGAGATTGTTGGCAAAGAATATGCGGGAAAGATATTAATCATCAGGGATTTGACTGATCATATGTCGACGACAGCGATCATGGAAGAGGCCGCGCGGCAAGTTTTGTTAGCACGTGGAGTTTAAAAATATTGAAACCATACACGAAAACGTGTATGGTTTCTTGCTATATGGATTGGTATACTAAATGGTAATTAACTGTTTGAGATATGGAGGAGAATAAAAATAATTTCGTCGTAATTTGTGGGCTTATTGGCGTTCTTGTCGTTGGCTTGCTCCTTTTGTTTTCAAGAGGAGGAGGAAAAAACACAGAAACAGGACAGAGTGCTGCAGCAGAAAAATTCCAAAGCGCTTTGACGAAAGAAGGCGTGAAGCGGGTTGGCCAGCCGATTGAGGGTTTTGATGCATCAATACTGAAACAAGCATTTCCGACGCTCGAAGATGCTGATTTTTCTGGTGTTGATACTGCGTCGGGTGAGTATGTATTCGAAGATGAAGTGCTAACGTATAAACGCAAAGAGGGTGGGGCAATATCATCTGCAGAACAATCTATTTCGTCCGGTGGCTATGCGGAGCTGCTTGAGAATGTTGCAAAACGGCTTGGTATTGCTGTTACCATTGAATCTGTTGATATCATAGTTGCAACGATATTCGGGACGGAAGAAGGAAATATGCCGATCGGAGATGGGGTGCCAAAGGTGCCGCCGATCGGAGATGAACAGGAAAAAGTCATCTACGGAACTGCTGCTTCTGTTGAAGGAATTGCCGGGTATAAAACTGATTGCGCATCTCGCGGAGGAACATTCAATATGTGTGGGTCTCCCTGCCGACAAGATTCCGAGATTTGTGTAACGGTATGCGCGTATACATGCGAATTCTCGAAGATTACTTCGTTTAACGAATGCGTTGCTGCCGGCAATCCGGTGATGGAAAGCTATCCGAGACAATGTCGTGCAGGCAGTGAGCTTTTTGTAGAAAAAGTTGCACAACCAGGTTCCCTTGGATGTACAGCAGAAATGCGCAAGGGTGACGTATGTACGAAGATATTTAAACCGGTATGCGCTGTTGTGCAGATTCAGTGTATCAGGACGCCCTGCAGCCCCGTGCCTGAATCGTTTAGTAATGCATGTGAAGCCTGCCACAACAGTCTTGTTTCGTCATATAAAGAGGGCGCATGTCCAGGCCCCAACCCGTCTTAAATGTATGGTTGAACTTGCAACATTTGCTGCGGGCTGTTTCTGGGGTGTTGAAGAACTTTTTAGCAAAGAAGATGGAGTTGTTTCAACAAGAGTTGGCTATTCCGGGGGGAAAATCAAGAAACCGACGTATCGGCAAGTCTGTGGCGGTGATACCGGACATGCAGAGTCGGTCGAAATAACTTTTGATCCGCAGAAAATATCCTACGAGAAGCTTCTCAATATCTTTTGGGAGAATCACGATCCAACGACCGTGAACAGACAAGGACCTGATGTTGGAGAACAATATCGCTCGGTTGTTTTCTATCATTCGGAAGAACAAAAGGAAACTGCAGAGCGGATGAAAAAGAAGATGGAAGAGTCAAAGAAATTCGATCGCCCGATTGTAACCCAGATCGTACCGAGTGAACCATTTTACGCAGCTGAAGCGTATCATCAGAAATACTTCAAGAAGCAGCAGCATCCGTAATAGTGTCTTGCTGTGGATAGTGAGGCTGTGTCGCATTTGAATTTCTGGTAGTCTGAAAGTATAGGCCGCACTAACAAGGTCTCTATATTAGGTATGAAAAAAAAGTATCGCATCATGGGTGCTGCTATTTTCTTAGCCAGCTCGCTTTTTGTTAGCATGGTTTTCGCGCAGACGTCAATTTTATACCCATACTATTTCCCCTCGCAAAAAACGTGCTCTGTATTTGAGGCTTGCAAATACTATTGTCTTTCAACAGAAAAAGTTGCGGCGGACACTGATGCTTGCATAAAATTCACCTCGAATATGTCAACAGCTTCCCCGACATCTTCTCCAATTTCGACGTCTATTGTACCAATAGAAACGATTCCCACGGTGCCCGCTAACTTTGCGGTGGCACACCGAAACGGTTCAGAAATTGTTTTTTCCTGGATGGATAGATCATCGAACGAAAAGTATTTCAAAATAATGTTCCAGACTTCTCTTATAGCAAACAAGGAAGTTATGACGGTCTTTGCAGATACCACGACGGCCACGTATGTTGCAGAGCCAGGCTATAACTATTTTCGTATACGTGCGTGCAATGACTTTGGCTGCTCTGTCGATTCGAATGTCATAGGAGTCGAGATAACGTCTTCTACGGTTACGCCGAGTGTGCTATCAACTACAATGTTGAGTCAGCCACAGATTATTATTCAATCGCAAACTATCGAAGAGGCAAAATTGATTACACAACAGGCGCCGCAAGGGTACGCTGCGATTTCAGGAACTTTGACGGACGGAAACGGTGCTGTTGTTAAAACAACAGGGTATGTTGAAGTGTTTAATATCGACACAAGACTTGGCAAGGCAGGCGGAGCATCGTTTTCTGACGGGAAATTTATGGTTTTGGTGCCTGCAGGCACTTACTATGTGCGGGCATATTTACCACCTGGAAGCGGATATACCGTATCTCAAGCTCAAAAGGTAACTGTTGTTACTACAGCGACGGTTCAGTTTGTTGCAACGGCAAATATGTCGGTTGTAACAGGGAAAGTGATGGATGGTACGAATGTGGCGGCTAGTATCGTCGGACGGATTGTAGCATCAAACAAAGATGGCACATGGCAAGAAACAGCTATCTCTCAAGACGGTTCGTATTCGATGAATCTTGGAGCAGGAACTTGGCTCATTGGTATCGAACTTGCGGGAGGAAGCGGTTATGTAGTAGCAGGGGACAGGCTGTTTAGTGTAGATGTTGTTCCTGGTGGTACGAGTGTTGAAAGAACCTTCATGGTTCAAAGGGCTGCAACGGTCGTGGAGGGGTACGTGTTCGACCAAAATAATACGGGGGTTACGGACGTGTACGTAGCTTTCGGTGCAGCCGAGTTTTCTCCCTCGTTGTTATCAACATCGACGAGCGTGAAAAGTCTTGCTATTGTCCGAAACGTGACAACCGACGCAAGAGGTTATTTTTCTGTAACACTTCCCCCAGGCAAATATTATGTAAAAACCTTTATTCGTGTAGATCGCGGATATATCAACGCACAAGAGCGGGTCGTTGATGTTGCCGGTTCGCGTGTGGGGGTGAATCTGACTCTGCAGAGACCGGATGTAATGATAAACGGATTTGTGTATAACAACGGTTCCCCTGTATCAAATGCGTTTGTTTGGGCGTGGTCTAAAAATGGTGGCTATCAGGAAGCAGTTTCTAATGCACAAGGCGCCTATTCTCTCCATATTTTAGGGAGTACTTCGTGGGTTGTTGCTGCAGCAGCGCATGTGAATGGAACTGAATATCGGGCTGATGAAGTTGCGGTTGATGTGGCACTAGCAAGTGCAATGCATGATGTTGAGTTGCGGGCGGATAGGATATTGCCGAAAGCCGCTATTCTTCAGACGAGTGCTGCGGCGCTGGCGGTTGTAACTGTTGCGAGTGGAGGCCCGACGGTAGTGGCTCCTGCGAATGCTTTCTCCACTTCAGGTTCGGTTGAAATTGCAGTTGTTCCGGACACTCGCGCGCCATCGCAAGGTCAAACGAAAGTTGTTGGAACTGCGTATGATTTTTCTGCATCAGATGGGCGTGGAGAAAAGATCACAAAATTTGTTGATGAGGTTGTCATAACGATTCCGTATACGGATGCTGATATTGCAGCACTTGGTGTAAATGAAAAATCTCTCGTATTGAGTTATTGGGATGAAGGAGTAAGTGCGTGGAAGAATGTTGAGAATTCTATCGTCAATACTGCTGCAAATACGGTGACAGCATCGGTAGACCACTTTACGAGGTATGCAGTACTCGCGCCGGCGGATGTTACGCCGCCTGAAGCACCGACGGTGATGGTTGCGACTGCGCTCGGATCGGGTAACATTAAAATTAGATGGACAAATCCGACAAAAGATTTTGATCACGCAAAAATATACCGCTCAACACTCAAGGGAATTTTAGGAAATATTGTAGTTTCTGAAGTTGCTGGTGCTGAATATACTGATGCGGAAGAGATTCTCGATGGCCTTATCTACTACTACACGGTTCGGGCTGTTGATCCTGCAGGTAACGAGTCAAATAATATGACGCAGGCAAGCGTAGTGGCTATTGGCAATAGTCCTGCTGCGTCCCAGAATAAAACGCCTCTTTCGTCGGCTTCTGTGGGGAAGGGTATTGTTGGTCATCTTACGAAAACACTTAAAAAGGGATCGCGCGGAGCCGATGTTTCATTAGTTCAAAAATTGCTTGTGCAGGAAAATGTATATCCAGAAGGAAAGATCACGGGATATTTTGGAAATTTGACAAATACTGCAGTCGTACGATTCCAGGAGAAGTATACAAGCGAAGTATTGACTCCGGCTGGGCTAACGACAGGCACGGGTTTTGTGGGAGCTTTCACAAGGGCAAAAATGAATGCACTCATGAAGTGAAACACACGCATCAAGATATTTAAAAGTATGAGCTTATAATCAATCTCGCCCAAAATCAGAAAATTCAGTCTCGAGAGTAGGATGGTGGGTAGGCTCTTGTTGTGGATAGCACAACTGCGTTTTCCTTTAGTTTCTGATAGTCTAAAAGTATAGGCCGCACTAACAAGGTCTCTATTTAGATATGAAAAAAACGTATCGCATTATTGGTGCTGTTATTTTTTTAGCCAGTTCGCTTTTTGTCAGCGGAGTTTTTGCACAAACATCCTCCACCTACGGATCCGCACTCAACTTCACTGGCGTAAGTGATATATTCAGTAAGATATGGGGACCGGGAAATAATGGCATCATACTAGGAGGAGGTCTTAACTTTTCCACACAAGTAGGTGTTAGCTGGGCACAGCAATATGGAGGAACATATGTAACTTCATATTCAATACAAGGTGTTTCATCTCCCTACCTGACACAAACCGATGCCACAGGTATATCGGTTACCGGCCCTTCAGGATCAATCATAGAAGTTTGGGATCTTGAAAGCATGATGGTCGTTGCAACAAATCGCACGACTCCCGGAACACAGACAATGTTTTATGCACAGCCGAATCACCGATACGGAGGGTTTGCTTGGTATGCCGATAATTCACAGAAAAGTATTGAAATTCACGCAGTGCTGATGACGTCTACTTCGCCGATGCCAGTAATGAGCTATCAATGTTCAGACAAAATTGATAATGACCATGATGGTTTGATTGATTATCCCGCTGACATAGGCTGTTATGGTTCGAATGATTCAGATGAGTCAAATGTAGTGACTACAACTTCTATTGCGACGACTACAACACTTGCAGTTATCCAATCACAGACGCCTGAAGAAACCAAACTTGCTACGCAACAGGTGCCGCAAGGGTATGCAATCATTTCAGGAACTTTGACAGATGCGAGTGGGGTAGTTTTAAAAACAGCAGGATATGCAGAGGTTTTTAATGTTGATACGACTCTTGGTAAGGCAGGCGGTACCTCGTTTTTCGACGGAAAGTTTGCGGTCTCGGTGTCTCCGGGTACCTATTATGTACGCGTATATTTGCCCCCTGGAAGCGGGTACAGCGTGTCTCAAGTTCAAAAGATAACGATCACTGATGCAGCAACGGTTCAATTTGTTGCGAGTGCGAACGTGTCGGTCGTGACAGGGAAAGTGATGGAGGGGATGAATGTAGCGAGTGGTATAGCCGGGCGCATTATCGCATCAAACAAAGAAGGTGCTTGGCAAGAGACTGCTATTGCTCAAGACGACTCGTACTCAATGAATCTTGGAGTGGGAACTTGGCTTGTTGGTATCGAAATAGCGCCGGGGAGCGGTTATGTAACAATAGGGGATCGTTTGTTTAGCGTTGATGTCCTTGCTGGTGCAACTCGGGTCGAAAGAAACTTCATGGTTCAAAAAGCTGCAACGGTTGTAGACGGGTATGTTCTTGATCAAAATGGTGTGGGGGTTGGGGATGTGTACGTTGCTTTTGGTGCGGGCGAATATTCGCCTTCCATAACATCCACGGATACGAACAATTTAAATGTGATCCGAAATACAACAACGGACTCAAAAGGGTATTTTTCTGTAACGCTTCCTCCGGGCAGATATTATATAAAGACATTTGTGCGTGCGGATCGTGGATATATCAATGCGCAAGAGCGGCGAATTGACGTTGTTGGCTCGCGTTTGACTGCGAACCTTTCGCTTCAAAAACCAGATGTAACGATTTCCGGTTCGGTCTATAGTAGCGGAGCACCTGTTTCAAATGCGTTTGTTTGGGCATGGTCAAAAACTGGCGGCTATCAGGAAGCACTTTCCAATACACAAGGTGTATATTCTCTCCGTGTTTTGCCGAATACCTCATGGATTGTTGCTGCTGCTGCCCATATAAATGCTACGGAATATCGTTCTGATGAAATTGCGGTTGACGTAGGACTATCCAGCGCAAAACATGATGTGGAGTTGCGCACAAATAGGGTACTGCCAAAGGCAGCTATTCTCCAGACGAGCGCTACTGCACCCGCAGTTCTGACTGTTGCGAGCGGCGGCCCGACGGTGGTTGCTCCCGCGAATGCGTTCTCCAGCTCGGGTTCAGTGGAAATTGCGGTTGTTCCTGACACTCGGGCTCCATCGCAAGGCCAAACGAAAGTTGTCGGCACGGCGTATGATTTCAGCGCATCGAGTGTGTCTGGACAAAATACATCAGGACAGAAAATCACAAATTTTGCTGATGAGGTTGTCATAACGATCCCATATACAGATGCTGATATTGCGTCACTTGGTGTAAATGAAAAATCCCTCGTACTAAGTTATTGGGACGAAGGAGTGAGCGCGTGGAAAAATATCGACAATTCTATGGTGAATACTGCAGCAAATATTGTAACAGCTTCGGTGAACCACTTTACGCGATATGCGATACTTGCACCAGCTGACGTGACTCCTCCTGACGCACCGACGGTGATGACGGCATCCGCACTCGGAGCGGGCAAGATTAAAATTGCGTGGACAAATCCGACAAAAGATTTTGATCACGCAAAGGTATACCGTTCAACACTCAAGGGAATTTTGGGAAGCATTGTAGTTTCTGAAATTGCTGGTGCCGAATATATTGATGTACAGGGGATTGTTAATGGTCTGATGTACTACTATACAGTTCGAGCTGTTGACCCCGCAGGTAATGAATCGAACAACATGCTACAGACAAGTGCGACAGCGATTGGCAGCAGTACTATTGTACCTGCAGGTACAACAGTACCACCGACAGGTGTGTCCGGTAATCTTACAAGAACACTCAAGCTAGGATCGCGAGGAGATGATGTTTCAGTCCTTCAAAGACTGCTTGTGCAGGAAAATGTATATCCAGAGGCAAAAATAACTACATATTTTGGAAGTCTGACAAAAGCAGCTGTAAAAAGGTTCCAGGAGAAGTACGCAACTGAAGTTTTAACTCCGGCAGGGCTGACAAAGGGCTCGGGTGTTGTTGGAGCTTTCACTCGGGCAAAAATGAATGCTTTGATGAAGTAATGGGTGTATATAGAAACAACCAAAAACATGGCTCAATGGAGCCATGTTTTTGTCTAATATGATGAGAATAGTTGACACAATATAATTTAATGATATAATCTTCCCAGATTGGAGACGATCTTTGCGCGGGACTGCACCCCGCGCAGTGCAGAAGATTGTAGCCAATATATTTTGAATAGGCTGTTATTAACGGCGAACTTGAGCGGAGAGCACAGCCGCCGCAAATACAGCAAGTTCGTGCAATTGACGACGCTAGAGGCAGCTCGATAGCTGACCCCGGCATGGTCCCGTGACCCTACTCTTTAGGGTGCGCATTCCTGCCCGGGTTTTCCCTCGCAAACGGCTCGTCATGATCATATAGCTCCAGCGGCATTATAAAGTGTCGCTGGAGTTTCTCTTTTCCACGAACTAGTTCGTGGTTTTTTGTATGAGCTTGGTGAATATTGATGATATTCGAGGCGCCAAGGAGTGAAAACCCGAGGCGTACTACTAGTTACGGTGAGGGTTTAAGCGACGTAGGCAAGGAAAGATCGCAATATTCACCAAGCTCCCGTATACTTTAAGTAATGTTCAAGTATCTTGTTTTGACACTTTGTATTGTTTTCTCCTTTCTTCTCGGCATGTATTTTTACGTTGGCGTGCCAAAACTATATCCGGGTGGGGAAGCGAGTGTTCGAAATCCGCATCGCATGGGAGAGTCAAGTCGCTCCATTTCAAAAATTTCTATTACCGCTTTTTATTTTGTTCCCAAGAATAAGCAGGAGAATATTTTTTCAGACTGGCACAGTGTTTTGGAGAAGAAACTTGATGCACTTGTTAGTTTTCACACAGGACAGCTTGAGGGAGAATCAACACTTACGTACGAAATATATCCAGAGCCGGTGATAGGTCTTCTTGATAATATTGAATATGACACACTTGTTACGCAATATGGAAATCCTGAAGCATTGCGGCGGATCACTCCAGAAATTGAATCGCGAGTATTGTCATCGGATGGAGATGGATATGTAAAGGGTGTAGGTGTCGCTCCTGACGGAACCTACCATGTGCTCTATATTGTATATGAAGGAGTTGGTGCTATAGGGGGAGACAATGTGGCACTTCTTTCGCGGGCTTTTCTCACAGAACCGGAATACTCCACAGTAGCGAGCAGTCTTTTTGCGCACGAATTTTACCATACGCTTGGTTTGCCGGATGAATATACGATGCCTCATGCTGTACCGACTTCACAAGATATTATGGGGCTTGGCCGGTATCGTCCCATAACACAAACGTTCTTGTCTTCTAAACTACTCAAAGAATTAGGTTTGTAGATATGAAGGAGTTTTTACAAAAAATCACTGGCTCGCCCTTACGTACAAAATTTTTGTTGTATTTCATTATATTTACAACAATACCTGTCCTCCTCTTAGGCGCAGTCTCGCTGGCGCTCATTGATAGGTCACATCAGCAGGATGTCTCAACGCTTGAACTCCAGCTTGTTAAGCAAAAAATAGAAGAAACAGAAAAGTTCTTTGCGAGTACGGTTGGTTTGATCGAAATTACCGTTGGCTATGAACAGCATGACGAGATAGAACTAGCACAGCAGTTTTTTATTCTCGATGATCTATTGAAACAAAACGACGCTTTCAGCGAGGTAAGTTTTGCATCGATTGAGGAGGCAACATATGGTATAGAGACTGCAAAGAGAAATCGCTTCGATGAGGCACCGCAGATTTTCAATGTATCTCTTCTGCCTAAATTTATCGAAGCAAAAAAAGGGAAAACGTATATAAGCCCCGTGTACTACACGCTCGAAGGATCGTTCGTGACCATATCGGCACCTGTGCGCAACAGGAATGGGACGATTGTTCAGATTCTCTCCGCAGAAGTGCAGCTCAAACAAATTGAACAATCGATTAACTCTGCAGTTCTTGGTGCAAGTGGAGGGATGATACTTGCTGATCAAGATGGACATATTATTGCGCATCGAGACTCGACGTTGCGAGGAAAAGACTGGAATAGCGTATTTGCAGTTCAGCGGGTTCTTGGGGGTGTTGAGGTGAATGGCCTCAAACCAGCGGATCGCTACAAAAGCATTTTTTACCATGAACCGGTAGTTGCGGCAGGTAAGCGGATGGATTCTCTCGGATGGGCATTTATCGTGGAGTGGCCGCTCTCTGATGCAAATGCTGTAATGAACAGTGTCAGGAATCAAGTTCTTGTTATGACACTTGCGAGCATTGTTGCGGTTCTTGTGTTTGCGCCCATTGTAGCTTCGCGTCTTACAAAACCAATAAATGCTCTGAAGCGGGGAACGCAAGAGATCGAACAGGGAAATTTTGATAAAGAAGTGGTGATTACAACGCATGATGAACTTGAAGAGTTGGGCAGTGCTTTCAATAGAATGTCGAAAGGTCTCAAACGGCTCGAGGAATTGAAAAGCGAATTTGTGTATATCGCGGCGCACGAATTGCGCGCCCCGGTAACTGCTATCAAGGGGTATGTTTCTCTTCTGACAGAAAATACTGCAAAAAATCGTATTACTATTGAAGCAGCGGAATTCCTTGATCGGATCGGCAAAGCAAACGAAGGTCTTGTGCATCTTATTAACGATTTGCTTGAAGTAGCACGTTCAGATGCGGGTAAAATTGAAATTGCCGTTACTTCTGTAGATGTTGGTATTACAACAGAAAGAGTTATTAAAACTCTCTCTGTCCTCGCGGAGCAGAAGGCTATAACGATTGAGTATCAGATGGTAAAAACAAATGTTCTTGCCGATGTTGACAAGCTGAAAGAAATTTTGACCAATTTGATCAGTAATGCAATTAAATATACACTCGGAAAAGGTGGTATTACAATTTGGCACGAGATTAAGGAAAATATGGTCATCACGCATGTGGAAGATACTGGCATGGGAATTTCAGTGGAGGCACAAAAGAAACTTTTTGAAAAGTTCTATCGGGTGAAGGCGAAAGGCACTGAAGAGGTAACTGGTACAGGACTCGGTTTGTTTATTGTCAAACAGCTTGTAGAAAAGATGCATGGAAAGATATGGATGGAATCTATTGAAGGAAAAGGTTCGACTTTCAGTTTTTCTTTACCCATGTCGTCGTGATACTATCTTCTATATATGACAAATCAGAGAAGAATACATATTTTGATAATTGACGACGATGAAAATATGCGGCGTCTTTTTGGAGCAAAGCTTGCAGGGCATGACTACGAGGTACTCTATGCCACGGGTGCAGAATCAGGGAGAGAGATGGCACGCAATTATAAGCCAGACCTGGTACTTCTTGATGTGCGCATGCCGGGTGAGGATGGATTTACGATTGCGCGTGCAATGCGGCAAGAGGAGGAAACAAAAAATATTCCAATTGTTTTTCTTACAAATGAAGATTTTTCACTCGAAGCGCAGCAATGGGTAAAAGAGTTATATGTGAAAGACGTGATTCACAAGAGTATTGACCTCAATGAATTTCTCGAACGTGTCGATGTCGTTTTAAGATCGGTTGGCCTGATCGGGAAATAGAGAAACCCCACATCTATCGATGATAGATGTGGGGTTTGCTTAGGCTAGGCTAAGCAGTTTTGGAAGGGGTAGTATTGTGGCCGTTCTGTTTGTGTTCGTCGACCATTGTTTGGACAACGTTCGCAAGCAATACATCAACCATCGTGCCGCTCCCGTTTCCGTTACCATTGCCACCTGCAATGATGTCGGGAACCAGCTTCTGCCCGCTTGTCGCGAGGGCGCGTGCGACTTCCACGCGTGCGTAGTTTTCTGTACTCATCGAAGCGACCTTGAGCTCGATAACCCGTGCTTCGGCCCCACCGATGGCAAGAGTTCGTGCAGCTTCAGCGGCGCCGACGGTTTCAGTAACCATGGCGTCTGCCGTAGCAACGAGCTTCTTGGCTTCAGCTTGGCCTCGAGCAGTTTGAATGGCTGCGTCAGCTGTGTGGTTTGCGACTTCAACACTACGCTGTGCAGCAACGACGTTTTTCTGGGTATCCGCGAGAGCGGTTGCCTCTTGGAGCGATTTGCGAATTTCTTCAGCTTGTCGTTGTGTTCCATAGGTAATCTGTTCCTGCTCAGCAATCTTTCGATCTTTGAGTGTTTGCATGAGCTCATCAGGTGGTACAATATCGCCGATGAGTGTGTCGATAGCGACAACATTGTATTTCTTTAGAGCCTGCGTAATGCAATCGCGTGCTTCCTGCTGAATTCTCTGTCTGTTGCTCAGGAAGTCGATAACGGTGTTGCTTTGTGCAGCGTTTCTGAAATAGTTACCGATAGTAGGCTCGAGCACTTGTGTGACAAGAGCTCGTACGCTGCCAAACTGGGCAATGACCATAGGGGCGTAGTTGCGAGGAATGTGAATGATTTGACTTACATCAAGAGGAAATTCAAAACCATCTTGGGAACGGAGTTTGATTGTTGAGAGATGCTCGTCGAGCATGTGAGCCTCCGTTTTACCTGTCGCCCAGTTGAGGACGATGTTCGCTGTTGCGACGGGCTCGACCTTGTGTGTTTCTGGGTTGACAGGATAGTTTCCTGGGTCAAGAGGCTCGACCCACACTCCCTTATGGCCTTTTTTGACCATATTTGCATGCTGAAAGTCTACTCCTGTTACATCCTCACCGGCTGCACCGACATACGAAATAACAACACCTGCGTGCGCGATGGGTACAGGGGTCAGCGGTTTGTAAGCAACCGTTGCAAATAAGGGATTGATGAGGTATTTGCCCGCCATTAAGACCTGTACTTGGGGACCCTTGTGACCGCCCGCGTCGACAAATGACTGGCCGTTTTGATACATATTGTGGCCGGGGACTTCGACACCTGCGATGTCTCCACTCTCGAGAGGCTTACCGTCCTTTGTGGTGACAATGCCGATCATATTGTCGGGAACTTCCTCGAACTCTGCTCTCTTGATTGTGAATAGAGCAGAGTTCAAACGGTACGTGCCTGGCGGCAAGATCGAAATCTGTGGACCACGTTCCCCGCCATTTGTGAGGAATGCCCGTGCGTCCTGAAATGTATCGCACAGAACATCTTTTCCGAGGACGCGCCCGGTCGGGTTACTTTCTTTGTCGGTCAGGGATTTGCCGTCCGTAGCTTCAACGGTAGCGAGCATCCCTTTCTCAATGATGGTGAATTCCGGAGTAAAGGAAGTTTTTAGGTGCTAATTTAACTCTTGTTAAGTAGTTCAGATATCACTCTGTAGCGTCGATCTTTTCGTAATCCGTGGTGAGCAGCAACTTTCTTTTTGACCG
>OBEQ011402167.1_pt1 | contig 32531 bp, 37 predicted proteins | sample 1670901 | NCBI WGS metagenome assembly OBEQ01 (sample SAMEA104232315, study PRJEB22302) | groundwater metagenome | biome: forest; feature: aquifer; material: groundwater | place: USA | collected 2011-08-07 | depth 5.4 m | reverse complement strand
GGTCGCGCTCGCGGGCGTCGCCGCCGCCGCGGCGGGCGGGCTGTTCGGCCGCCGCGACGACGAGACGAAGGACGAACACACCCGCAGGATCGCCGGGGCCGGGATCTGGACTGCCGGGGGCGTCACGATCCTCGTCGTCAAGGGCGTCACGCTGGCGACCGGGTTGGCGGGTGCCGCCTGCCTGGTCGTCGCGTGGGCGATCTGGCGGTGGGGTGCTCCCGGGCGTGTCCGCGCGCAGCCGGCACCTCAGGGCCCGCCGGTCGACCTCCAGGAGCACCTCAACGCCGCGCAGGACCACAACCTCGAGCTCAATCGGGGGGGTGTGAAGACGCAGAGTCAGACGGCGCCGAACGCGGTCGACGACCAGTAGTCGATCGTGACGGCGCTGGAGGTCCCGGCGGCGTGGTCCTCAACGCGAGCTCGTCCGCGCGCGCCGAGGAACTGTTCGGCCCACGGCCAGCGCGCGGGGAGGCGGAGGATCCAGCGTCCGGCGCGGTCTTCAGCCGGGCGCTGACCCGAATCAGCCCGGTGCGCCGAGCGCCGGACAGTGGCTGCTCGCGGGCCGTGCGCGCCCGGCGAGCGGGGGGGAGGCCAGCGGTCGGGGGGCCCCCTGCCCCGTGAAGATCTGGGTGCCGCCGGTCGCGGTCGTGCCGACGACCCTCAGCACGAGTGTGCCCGCGTCGGGACCCGGGCTGGTCGAGCGCTGTTCCGTCACGTCCTGCTGGATCCCGGGGAACGGATAGCACGCCTTGGCCTCGCGCTCGAGCTTGGCGAGGATCGGCCGGTCCCCGGTCGCGGCCGAGCCCGTGACCGTCGTCGTCGCCCCCGTCGACGGGGTCGCGCCGGACGTCGTGGTCGTCGGCGCGGCATTCGCGGGCGTGTCCTTCGTCCCGTCGGTGCCCGCGGGTCGCGTGAACGACTGCCCGGTCGCGGGGTCGACGAGCGTAAAGACGTTGATGGTCGTGGTGTTCTTGATGATGACGGTGAGGCTGCTCGGATCGAAGCCGCCCCACCTCGGGCCGTAGTACACGGGCGGGTAGGCGATGGGCGGAGTGAGCGGGTTGCCGCAGTAGCACTTCGCGACCGGCTCTCCCTTGTCGTCGACGAGCACCGCCGTACCCGCCTCCAACACGGCTTGGAACGACGTTGTGTGTCCGTTCACGTAGCCGTGGTTCGTGACCCGCGTGTCGGAGCGCAACAGCACCGCCGTCAGCGAGTTCACGTACGTCGAGATCTCCGAGACCTGGATCCCGATCGTCGACGCCCACGCGTACGCCTTGTCGGGGTTGGCCTGCAGATAGACGACGAGCTGCTGCTTGTCGCACGATGCGCGCTGCATCGTGCCGCCGTAGAGGCCCGGCTGTGCCCCCACTTGCGTTGACACCCCCTGGGTTTGCACGGCGGGCATGCGCGGATAGTCGTCGCCGGTGGGTGGCGAGAACGGATTGCGCGTGCTGGAGATAGGCTCCCTGAAGACCTCCTTCTTCGCACCGCGCGACGCGCCGCTCCCGCCAGACGACACCACGGCCGCGACGACCGCGCCGATGAGGAGCACGATCGCCAACCCGAGCGCGACGGCCTGGGCCGGCCGGACCCCGCCGCGGGGCGGTGGTGGCGGTGCTGGCGGTGACAGAGGCGACGACCGCGCGCCCGGTTGCGGGCGGTGTGGACTCGGTGGCGGTCCCTGCGGCGGCATGTTGCTCAACGAGGCGGCGGTGCCGCGATCAGTTGCACGAGTTCGGGGGCAAGCTGAATACCACCGACACCGTCTTACCCGGGCTGACATTCCCGCTGATGTCGTAATTGAATCCGCTCGTCTTGCAGTCGTGGCCGGAGGCGCCGTCACTCACGCTGTAGCCCAACTGGTAGTGCTTGCCGCAGTTCACCAAACCTCCGGTCGAGAGGACCACGTTCGGGCTCGTGACCGTGAAGGTGCCCCCTTGCGGGCCGAGCGACGAGGTCGATCCGCCCGAGACCCCGATCGAATCCGGGTAGGCGCACTGCGGCGTCGGTGCAGGAGGGGGCGGCGTAGGGGTCTGGGAACGCTGTGGCGCCTGCACCGGCGAAGGCTCGGGCACCGGGTTGGGCGGCGGCGGTTGCTCGCCCCCGCCGAGCAGGTTCTGCGGCGGAGGCGGCGGGGGCTCGGGCGCCGGGACCGGCGCCGGCGTCGGCGCCTGTGCCGACACCGCCTCACTCGTCGCGCCGCCGCCCGAGTTGCGATTGCTCCAGGCGTAGGCACCCACCGCGATGGCCACCGCGACGGTGGCCCCGATCGCCACGCCCACCCAGCCACCGAAGATCCCGCGGGCCCCGCCGACGAGGGCCGCACGCCCCGCGGCGACCGCCAACGGGACGACCACCGGGTTGTTCTCCACCGTGGCGACCACTTCCTCCGCAATCGGCACGAGCGGCTGAACGATCGATTCGGCGGCCGGCGCCATCGACTCGATCGCCGGGATGGCGGCCTCGGCCGCGGGGACGACGCGCGTCGCCGTCGATTGCAGCGCCGACGCCACCGGCCGCCACGCGTCCCGGGCGGTGTTGGCCGCGGAGCGCAGCGCCCACTTGTCGCCCGTCTCGACCGCCGCCTTGGCCTTGTCGAGCCAGCCCTGGATGTTGGGAAGCTTGGCGTGGAGGTTGAACGGGCTGTTGGGATCGGTGACTGTTCCCGGAGCGGAGGACTGGATGTACTGGACCGTCTTCTCCCAGTTGCCGATCGAGCCCTTGACTTTCAGCGCCAGCGCCTGCGCTTCTTCGGCGCCGTTCATCGCGCGCCGCCAGGCCCCGGGACCGCGTCGCCGTCGGGCATCTCGATCGTCGTGAGTCGCGTGCCGTCGTAGCGCCACCACCTCCCGGTGGGGACCTCCAGGATCCAGGCGTCGGTGTCGCGCACGACGAGACCGACCTCGAAGGTCTTGCGCCGGAAGGCGTCGGCGTCGATGCGCTGGTTGGTGAAGTCGTCGAGGACCTGCGCGTACTCGTGCAGCGCGCGCTCGAGCACCGGAAAGACCTCGGCGTCGATGCCGTCGGCCGACCCCAACGTCATGAGCCGGCGTCCGTCGACCCACGCTATCCAGTCGTTGGAGCAGACGATGCGGGTCCAGCCATCGTCGCGCTGCTCGACGCACCGTACGTCGAGGCCGGGATCGAGCGTCGCGACCGCTGTTCGTGCGGGATCAGGCGCGTCCCACGCGGGCAGACCACCGGCGGGGACACGGTGCGTCGGCACGAACACGTCAGCCACGGTCGTCCTCCGCACCACCGGCCGGACGTAACCGCGCGACGCGAGCCCCATCGCACAGCACGGACGCCCGTCGTGAGCCGACCATGACTCACCTCCCAGCCTGCCGACGAGCGACAATAACCCCGGTGGGCGCACGGCGCCAGGGCTACCGGTACGTGTCAGCGAGCCGGGTCGCAGGGGTAGGAACCACCGACACACCTCGACGGAGCGCGGTGGAACGAGGCAGCGTGCAACGCGGATCCCGTCTCGACGACGAGATGGCCGAGGAGGTCGCGCCCCTGACCCACGGCGCGCCCCTCGAGTCGCATTCCAGGGAAGACCGGGCCACGACGGCAAGCCGCTTCGCCTCCGCGGTGTAGCCCGCGTCGTACGCCTGTGCTGACGCACGCCGAAACCCAACCTGCTCGTTCAGGTACACGCCATCGACCCGGCCAACGTGAAGTCCCGCTACGCGGACTTCGCGGAGCGGCTCAGTTCGGCCGGGCGCGGTGCCACGCGCTCCGCCACACGTACGCGACGGTCGCGCTCGCCCACGAGACGCCCCTGGAGGTCGTCTCAGCGACCGCTCGAGCACGCAAGGCTCGGGATTCACCGCGGACGTCTACGCGAGGGTGCTCCCGGCCGCTCAGCGGGTCGCGGCGAACCGTCTCGACGACGCGTTCGCGCGCGGCTGAGAATCGCGTTTTCCCGTCACGGTGGCTGCACCTGTGGCTGCACTTGCCGCCCAATCCCCCGCCCGGAGGGGATTCAGGGCGGTGATCTGCATGTTCTCAGCGCGCTCGGGGCGACTCGAACGCCCAACCTTCTGATCCGTAGGCGGGGCCGGCGAGTCCGGAACCGGATGTCCCGTGGCCCGCAGTGCTCCTGTCCAGCCACCGTACCGGACGGCGCATCCGGCGGCTACGGGTCGATCTGCCCCGTGCGGCCGCGCTTGTTAGCAAGGCTGTTAGCAGCAAGCTCGCCCGGCGGCGCGTCGCTCGAGACTGCAGCGGAGAGAAAATCCCACCGTTCTCGGTACTGCTCGAGCCACCCGGTCGGGTAGTCCTCGACGGGGTCTGGATAGCTCGGCCGGATGCGGCGCATCTTCGTGTCTTTGCGTCGCTGACCGCGCTTCCCTGGCGTTGAGAGCCACTTCCGATGAGACTTGGCCAGCACGTCGGCCACGACACGACTCGGCGCGAGATAGGTGACCGGAGCGGAGGGCTCGAGGTCGACAAGCGCGTAGAAGCACCGCGGCTGCACGAAACGCTCGTGCTTCTCACTCATATGCCAACCACCGTCCGCGCCATACGTGCGGGTCTTGACCTGGAGCGTTGCGACAACCGTCTCATCGGGAGCCATCACGAGGATGTCCACCGTCGGAGCGCCCGGCGGGGCGAGTGACGCGAGCATCCCCTGCTCGTAGAGCCGGAACAGGACGTAGTGCTCGCCCGCTGGCCCCACGAGAGACTTCTCAAGCTGCGTTCGTTCAGCTCTTGTCATCGGAAGATCCCCCTGTCTCTGTTGCACGCGCGACGCGCGCGCTTGGGTGCCGGCAACGCGCACTCAATCCATGAACTCTCACGTCAGACTCCTCATCCGATGTGCGCCGTCACCCCAGTGTCTGCGGGCGCGACCACGCGCACTTCGCGAGAGCTGGCGCCGCGGCCCGTGTTGATGTTCACCCTTAGCATCTTTTCTTTGGACGCTGTTGCTACGCCGAGAGAGCAGCGGCCGACGGCGGCTCCGGGAGTTCGAGAGTTGCGGCGGCGGCGAGAAGTCCCCTCCGTTGTAGGGCGTGCCATCCCACAAAGCCGCGAACGAACTGCCCGGTCCGAGTGCACAATTCACGCACGACTTCCAAGTGCTCGACTGTTCGCTCGGGCGAGCAATCCAGGGTGCTGAACCGGATCATCTGTTCTCCACCCCGGGGAAGGTAGAGGTCCACAAGGTCGTGACCGCGCGGCCATGTACCCGATGCGGAGCGGAACATCCGCGGCTCCGGAACCGCGTCGTGGAAGAGGATCCGAAGACCATGGCGGAATGAGTTGTCGATCTCCCGCAACGGCTGTGTGGTCACACCGTCCTCGATCCCAGCTGCAACGGTCGGACGCTCAACAAGCTGCTTGACTTCCTGCGCGTTGCGCACGATGAGTTCGACGACCTCGCGCGCCTGCTCGACCAGGCGCTCGGCAGCACCGCGATCGATCGCCGACCTCGGGACGTGCAGCCCGCCGACGTCGACCGTTGGCAGCGCAACTGGGTCAAGGACCGTCGTGCCGGGGCCGGCAACTTCTTCCAACTGAAGGTCATCCCGTTCGGCGAGTAGCTGCTCGGCGCTCGTCGGTAAGCCGATCAGGTGTGTGACCTCATCGACGCTCAGATCCTCCACCGACTCGATCAGCTCGCCGAGCCGCCGACCCTCAACGTAGGTTCGCAAGAACGCGTCGGTCCCTCCCTGGTGCGCCCGAGCCGCGCGCACCATCGTGCAGAACTGCTCGGCCGCCGCGAATACGAACCCCCGTACCTGCAGGTCCACCGCGACCCGGTAGTCGTCGTCGAGCGGGTAAGGACGAGCATCGTCACTTGCGGCGGGTCGCACTCCTGTGGCAAGCCCTAGCGCGAGGTCGTAGTAGACCCGCCAGCCGTACCAGAGCTGTGAGAGCACCAGCCATGCACCGTCGCGACCGAACTCAGCGACGGCGCGCCTGCAGAGCTCACGACTGACCTTGCCGCTCGGTGCAAGGGTGACGAACTCCCCGGCCGCTTCATCAGACGACATGGACAAATCATCGCGTCCGGTGCCCTGCGCGTGCGGTGAATTCGACTCGCTCGCCACGAGCACGTCTACGCGTCCCGCCGCTCCGCAGGGAGAGGCGCGATCGCAGCAGCAGCTGAACATTCGGCGGCGGCAAACTTCACGTATCAGCTTCGATGCGATCGAGGATCCGTAGCAGCAGGTCAGCGAGGAGCACGATCTCGGCGGCCTCGGTTGGATCGTCGAACTCCACATCACGGTGGCTCGTCGGGTTCTTGAACAGGCCAATCGCTCCCGCGAACAGGTCCATCCGGGCGACCTGCTCGCCGGCATCGGCGACGGAGGTCCGGAGTGGTCCCTTCTCGCCAAAAGCTTGGCGCATGAGCTTGACGCCGATGAGCGAATCCGACGCATCTGCGAGCTCACGTACGCGTACCTCCACCTGCTTCATGGCAGCAAAGGCGGCGAGCTCATACTCGCCGATCAGGAACTGCCGTCACACCTTCGGCACCAGACTCGGGTGCAGGTCGACGTCGAGCCGCTCGCTCGCGCGGGGCGCGAGACCGTCGCGCCCAACTCCAAGTCCGTGAGGCGTGACAAAGATCGCGTCGCACGAGGTCCGGCCCGGTGTCCTCGCAATGAGTCCCTTTGCGTGCAGCCAGCCCCAGGCCTCCGCCAGCGCACGCACCACGTCCTGCCGGTCGCGGGGTACACCTGCTGAGCCAAGAGCAACCAGTTATGCGAGTTCCACTCGCTGTTGGCGATCACGTCGCGCAGTACTCGGACCGCGAGTTCGTCGACCGGCAGGGCGAGGACCTCATCGGCCTCGAGCGTCCAGTTGGCGTGCATGGCTCGGGTCTCCCTAGCTCGCCTACTCGATCGTCCTCGGATCGAGGAACGGGATGAGTCGCTGCAGCGACCGCTGCTCCAGGGTCGTGCGCATCGCGCGGCGCGCTTGTTCCCGAAGCTCGGGGAACGCGACCTCGCGACGTTGTGCCATCTCACCAAGGAGTGCGTGGGCTCTGCGCACGTTCCGCGAGTCGAGCCTGGGCTTAGGTAACCGGAACACCGCAGGGCCGTCGCGATCAATCCAACGCCGGACAATCGGCATGTAGGCGAGCAGCTGCCCCCACTCCGTGATCGGATCCTCGATCGGGCGATCCCATGTCACGACCGCGAGCTGCGTCGCGTCGAGCGCAACCAGCTCCTCGACGTCCTTCAGTTGGGAGGCATCGCGCGTGACTACGCCGGTGAAGCCCTCCTCGCGTGCCCGGAGATAGATCACCCAGTCGGGGGTTCCCCTTCTGGTCAAGCTCTTGTCGAAGTTCCAGAGCGCGGCATACTCCACTGACCTGTCGGCCTGGCTGACATCAACGATCGGCGCCGGGAAGTTCTGATCGAGCAGGAACCTGTGCGGCATGAGGACACCGACCTGCCGCTACGCGGCCATCGGCTCCTCGACCCGGCGGAGCTTGCGCTCAAGAGCGAGTGCTTCCTCGACGTCCTCCGCGTCCAAACCCGGGTACAGAGTGACGATCGAAGAAACGCCGAGGTCTCTCTCCTCGTGGAGCGCGAACAAGCTCGACGTCGGCACGCGCGTGTCGACAACGCAGGGTTCTCCCCCCATGACCCACGGCGAGATCGTGGCTCGGCGTGAGGGATGCACAAGGTGCGGGCCCCAGAGCTTCCGTCGGCCCAACTCCTTAATCTCAGTCGGCACCACTAACTCGAAGGCATCAATCCATCGAAGGACTAGCTCGAACGCGGCCTGACCCGTCTGGCGGTCCACGTGCTCGTCGCCAACCATGAGACCGTCGCCAGCACTGCGGATAGTCATGAACGACTCACCTGCCTCAAGCGCTGCGCGAGTCTCGTGCACCCGTTGCACAACCTCGCTTCGCTCCATCCGTTTCGTCCTGAGCCAAGCGGTCATTCGAGCGAATACGAGATCGCGGTACGACCATCGCTTCGGCCGCTCGGTGCTGAAGTCCGGCACGAGTACAGCGGACTTTGCCCAGTCGTAGAGGGTGCGCTCCGGCACGCCGGCGAGCTGCGCTGCGCGGGTCGCGACGTACCGACCCCGCGGAACACGTAGGGCTTCGAGGAGTTCGCGCTGCTCGTCGATGCTGAGCCCGTGGAGATCCATCGGAGGCGGCATCCGCTAGAGCGTACGCGCCCCAGCCGCGTGCGCTCGACCGCTTCGCTTCCAGCCGCGGCGTCGTGCGGTAACAGGGCCGGGGTCCGAAGGGGCCTGCTCCGGCAGCACCGCCATCCAGCAGACGACGCCGACGTCCTCCTCGGTGATCTCCGGCAGCGTGGGCGGTGGCTCAACTGCGCGCAGTCCGAACGTGTCGACGACTCGACCACGCGGCGGACAGCCTCCTCGCGAGACAACTCATCTGCCGCGAATCGCGGGGAACATCAGAGTCTCCATGGAACCCGGGGCTTGTTCACCCCGTTCTGAGCTAGGTCAGTTGGGCGGGTACTCGATGTACTTCGCCAACCGCGGCACGACGTTGGCTGACCACTGATCACGATAGATGGCGAACACGAGTACGTCTCTGTAGGCGCCGTCGACGAATGCGTGGGACCGGTAGTGTGCCTCGAGGTTCATATAGTGGGTTGCCCTTCGGAACTGCTCCAGATTTGGGGCAACGGTTTCGAAATATAGCTTTCGGAAGTCCCATTTGCGGAAGGCAACGTCAATCGTGAGGAGCGCGCCCTCCATCGCTAGACCGGTGCCGAGCACCTCGGGTGCCGCGACCACCGAGAAGTAGGCGAACCGGTTTGCAAAATCCGGCGTGGACAGGGCGGTCAACCCAAGCCGCCGACCGCTCGTGCGTCCGACCACCACGAACTGGGCAAGAGTCTGTTCCCATAGCGACGCCATCACCCGTTCGGGGCTTGGTACGGCACCACCCCATCGATTGAGGCGTCCGCCGGCTGCGGGATGAACGTATGTCCGGTACGCAAACTCGTAGTCCGATGGCGTAAGTGGGATCAGAGCGACACGCCGACTCGCACACACCATCTCCCCAAAGGATTGCCTTTGGTTCAGCGGATCGGCGTGGTGGTTGCCCACACTCATCGCGCGCGTTGCATCTTCCGCTGATGTCATCGCGGATTCCTTCTCGGCCGGTGTTCTGGTGCCTGTCTAGGCTAGGGCTAGAAAAATTGACGCAAGGCAGAGAGCGGGCCCGAGCTGACGCTCCAGGAGACTCAGGGCGACCGGCTCTCGAGGAGACGGCCGGGACGGCTGCGCCAGTGTCGTCATCCACCTCATCCACATCAGCGCGGAGCGGCCGCATCCGAACCCGAACGCCGCGGCGAGCACGGCTGAAAGCCCGGGTCGCGCGAGCAGCAGGAAGAGAGCGAGCATGTAGGGTGCCGGTGATGAGATGAACGTCCGCACGCCCGTGCCGAGTTCGAAGGCGAAGCGGAACGCGCCGCCAATGTTCCGCCGCTCAATCGTTATGCGCGGAATCTGCCTCTTGCACTGCGGGAGGAGCCGGCGGCGTGCGTCGCTGTGCAAAAAAGCTGTCCACACGACCAACGAGCCGGTGGCGACCGCCGCTACCGCGAGCCGTCGCGGAATCCAGGCAACAAGCGCGCTCGCTGCAACCAACGCCGTCGCAGTGCAGACCGCGCCCGCGCACGCACCAACTGACCATGCGCCAACGAGGCGGAATGATTTGAGCGAGCGCCTTCCGACCGGAGACAGCAGCGTGTTGGCCGCGTTCCGGCTTCAGACGGAGCCTGAGAGAGATGCGCCCGCGACGAACCCCGCCAGCGCCAAGAACCACGCTACGCGCTCCATTTTCACCTCCCTCTCTCCGCGGCCACGTCACAAATTCGTGCCCATTCTCTGGGGGATTACGAAAGGCGACCCGTTCGGCACAGCTTGCCGGTTCGGCTCAGCGCCTCAGCCTCATATATCACACGGGACGCCCTATACGTATGCCCGCAGTCTGTTCCTGCGTCGGGGGGCCCTCTGTGTCGATCGCGCTTATGGCTCCCCTCCCCGTCAGCAGGATGAGGGCACGGGCGGGGTCGAGTAACTTCCGCAAAACGCTAGACCGTGACAGATTGTCCCAACGACGCCTGTCGACGTCCACTTGAGGCCATCGTGACAACGCCACTGCGTGGTCGGGCAGTAGCCACAATTGCTCGGCGAGGGCATGTGGTGCCACGCATCGGTGTTACCGGGACAGATGTTGCTTGGGCGATCCTGCAAGTAGGCTGACCCCTTCGTACCCTGGTAGTGCCACTGCTGCCACATGGTGGTGGGATAGGTCAACGCGTCTTGACAGGTAGCGCAATAGGTGAGGTTGTCCACGTAGAGATCGCCCACGCAGCAGCAGCCGAACGCTCCCTTCCCGCTGCAGTCTCCAGCCCCATACGGGTTCAAATATGGGTATGTACTCCAGGGAGGGTTATTCGCGAAGGCCTTTGGTGTGCCGCGCAACAGGCCAGCCGTCCAGAGTCCAGCGGCCATGCCAATGCCGATGGCGCCCTTGAGGAAGCCGCGCCTCGGGAACGGCCCGTGACTTGCCGCCGCCTTACCACCCATATCCATTTCCGAAGCGACCGGGAGGGACTCCAGAGTGAGCTCCTTGTTTTCATATGCGCTCACCTCGCAACCGCCTCCTTTTCTCAACTAATCTCGCGACGCTCAATATCCAGAGATGAGACATCGGCTTGGCCAAGCATTCCGATGACCTCGTCGACATCGTGGAAGGTTCCTGCTTCCGTAACGTGGCCGTCCACGAAGACCATCGCAAAGGGCGTTACGGGCACGCCAAAGCTTCGGAATACGCCGCTCGCAAATTGCTGCACATACACATGGCAGTCGCCAAGTTCTCTTTCGGCCTCTGGTGTGAGGTGTTTGAGAGCCGGCCCGTCGATTGCTACAACAAGCGGCCCCGATAGTTCAGAAAGCCGGTCTGTTGCCGCGACGAGTGCGCCCATCACTCTGTGACAGACGGCACAGTCTGACGACAAGAAGATAGCCGCTGCCCCACCGTGTTCAGGGACGCTGCTTCTCAACATCGCCGGAACAGGCTCACCGAGCACTGCGGACCACGGGTGGTCAGAGCGCTGCGTGCCGACTCCCTCAAGCCGCTGGACTCGTAGAAGGAGGTTCGAGAGCGCGAAGCCCAACAGGATGAGAAGGATCGTCTGGACCACGATCACCGCGTTCTGAAAGCTCATGCTGCCGGTTCTAGTTCTGTCGTTTCGCGAGGGATTGTTGATGGCACGAGATGTGACGCGAAACCGAGCGCGCAACCCTGAACTACCCCGGCCACAAGCTGGCCAGCGGGACGGTGGGTCGGAAGTCCCGACCAGGCGAGCAGAGCCACGCCCAGCATGCCAGAAGCGAGGAGAACCCCACCAGGGATGTAGGAGAACAGAGAGACAGGTGCATTGAAGCCGGTGCACCCGCAGTCACCAACGAAGCGGCGCGAGCGCAGAACCCACAAGTACATCAAGAAGACGATTCCGAGACACCCAGCCGCGGCAAGCGGCACGATCGCGAGGCTCGGGTCGCCACCGCTGAAGAGCAGAACGCTCGAGGTCACCGCGACCGCAGCTCCAAGCCCCGCCTCAAGCACGAACACGCCTCGAGCGATCACACCCGAAGTGGCGGCCGACAGGACATGATGCTCGGTTAGTGCGCGCCGGAGGTGCGCTGGCGCCCGAACGTGATGCACTCCCGCGAGACCGAGCACTGTGGCGGCCGACGAGGCGGTGAGCGCAAGGATGTAGGTGCGAGCCATCTAGCCCCACGAGACCACAAGCTGGCCGGCCGGTTTAACGACGTCGACCTTGCTCCCGGTCTGCGGTATCACAGTCGTGACCGCACGATTTCCCACAAGGAGCACCGCGTCGGATGTCGCGCTGAGTCGGTATAGCGCTCCACCTGCAACTTGAAGGCCTGCGCCACTCGGGACTCTCGCAAGGACCTCCGGGATTGCCGGTTGGACCTCAACAAAACCGACGCCGTTGAGGAAGGTCAGACCCGACAGGGGCCGAACTGAGTTATCGATCCCAGAGTCGAAGACGAGCCCGTTGACGTATTGCGTCGTCGTCTCCCGGAAGACAAGGCTCGCAAACACTGAGACAAGATCATCATGCGTTCTATTAACCATCGAGGTGGTCAAGCAGCCCGTAGCGCCTTCCCACGCCGCCCACCGTACAACTGACACATCACCGAAGTACTGCGGCATCTCGACACGGGCCGTTGCAAGTCTTTTCCCGTAGAGGGAAGCCTCTCGCACATCGCTCACTCCGAGCTTCTGCGGAAGCGTACGGGCAAGTGCATCAAAGTCCGCGAGAGTCCGCGTCGGAAACACCACGAACGGCAAACTCCTGCCCATCGTAGGGCTGGCGACCTGGACGTGGAAATTCAACGGCGACTGAAACTCGAAGGGTGCTCCGACGCTGACCACGGCACCGTCAGGAGCCCGCGCGGCGAACGTCATAGCCTGGCCCCCTCACATTCACATTCCACCTGCCCAGTCGGAAGCCGACACGCGCACACCCGAAGTCCACGGAACGGGACAGACTGACGAGCGAAGGATCCGAGAGCCGAGTCGATCGCTGGCACGGCGTCAGGAAGAGCAACCCGCCCACACCCGTGCCCCGATGAGTCCCCCACCACCCCACCGCCAAGCCCGAACCCTTGCTCCGTGGTCTGGTGAATCAGATCCTGGGAATCAAACGAAACAGCATAGGTAGGCTCACGTCAAGACCTACGTTCGGAATCGGGTCGCGCCTGAGCGGCCTAGCGCTGAGATCGGGAGCGCGTACAGTGTGCGAGGATATCTGATACTGCTGATTCGCGTGAGATGAATGACACAGAGCGCGGTGGGCTGCGGGCGACTGCTCGCAGGATCGCGTCCGACCGTTCCAACTCCCGGACCTTGTGCTCCAACTCCGTGATGCGCGCCGCATCCGCGGTCATGGTACCCCGCAGCGGCCCGAGCCAACCTCGGCCTGGCGGACCCCACCCGGCACGGACTCGACACCGACGCCCAGCTAACAGGACACGGGTGATCACCCCCGTGGCGCTCGCCGGTCTTCTCGACCGTCTCGAACACCATCCAGTTCGCCCTTCACGGGCGGGCACCGCCTCCGTGGTGGATGCTCCTTGGAAGTGGCTCCAACCCTTCCAAGCATCGGAGCGGGCCCGAGGCGTCACCGATGAGACCCCCCGGGAGGGGGAACATGAATCCGCGGCAGCGGCTGAGTCGCCTCATCGAGTGGCGAATAACTCATCTCTGACCAAGCAGGCCCCCGCCCAGCCGATGCGCACGACACACCCGCAAATCCGATCCCAGCGGGGCGCTGGGATTCGCGCCGGACCTCGAACCAGAATTCTCACGCGATCGTCCCGGTCTTGCCGACGACGGGCGACCTTTTCTCGGGAGCCTGTAAGAGCCAGGCTGGAACGAACAGAAACATGAGGGCGATCCCCGTAGCAGCGATGACTTCACTTGGCCACGACCGCTTGGCGACGCTTTGGGATCGCCATGCCGATCAGGTGTACGCCTATGCATGTCGGCGGCTCGGCCGGGAGGGAGCAGCGGACGTGGTCGCCGACGTCTTCGCGGTCGCGGTTGGGCACCCCGATCGGATCCCCGACGACGCGCTCCCATGGCTGTATGTCGTCGCGCGGAACGTCATCGCTAACAGACGGCGCGCCGCCGCTCGGCAGCGTGCGATCACAGAGCGCGTTGCCCTGAACGCGCGCGATGGCACGGACGAGCCGGCTGATGTCTTCGCTGAGCGCACCGCGATCGCGGCCGCGCTCGACCAACTGTCTGACCACGACCGCGAGGCGCTGTGGTTGACGAGCTGGGAGGGGCTCGACGCGCGCCGGGCGGCGGTCGTCGCCGGCTGCTCTGTAGGCGCCTTCGCGGTCCGCCTCCACCGTGCCCGACGCCGACTGACGGATGCGCTCCAAGCCGACCCAGCGCTTCTGCCCGTGGCGGTGCAGAGAAGGACGAAGCGATGAAGAGCAGGAACTCTGTTGTCGAGGCGTTGCGGCGCGCGGATCCCTGTCCGGCGCGTAAGAGTGCGGGCTGGTCTCGCAGCCCCGACGGTTTGGCCGCCCGAGCGCGAGCCGTGGCGACGGGTGGCCTCGTCGACGCTGCGCCGCTGGCCCCGTCTCGGCGGCGGCGCCTTGCCGCGGGACTGGCCGTCGTGCTCACGGTGAGCGCGATCGTCGCCCTCTTCGCCGTACTGCGTGGGCCCGAGCGGCCGGTTGCCCCGCGACGGCCAGAAGGCAAGCGCCTCACGGGAAAGTCGTTCCTCGCTGGTACTTGGCGCACGCTCGACCCCGGTCCCATCAAGACCGAATTCGCGCAACACACCGTGTGGACCGGCCGAGAGATGATCGTGTGGGGCTCCCAGGCGTCCGACTCGCGACTCGCGGTCGCCGCGTTCAACCCGCGAACGAACACCTGGCGACACGTCGCTGGCGTCCCTCTCGCGGCACACGACGGGGCCGTCACGGCCTGGTCCGGCCGTGAGCTGTTCGTCTGGGGTGGCATCGACGGGAGCGTCGGCGCTCGTCCGGTCGGTGGCGGGTCTCCACCCGTGGGCGCGGTGTACCGGCCGGCCACCGATTCCTGGGAGATAGTGCCCCGAGCGCCGATCGAGTCTCGGAGCATTCCGGTGATCACATGGGCGGGGCGCGAGTTCCTGGTGATTGGCGGACGGCACGCCGACGGCGGTCCGGACTACGAAGCGGCCGCCTATGACCCGGTGGCCCGACGCTGGCGACGGTTGCCAGACCTCCCGGCACCAGTTGACCTCGACCGGTCGTCCACCGCGGTCTGGGACGGCACCGCGGCCGTCGTCCTCGGGCAGGTCGGTATCTCGCAGACCTCGGGTGCAGCGCTGGTCGCGTACCACCCGAGCTCCGACACCTGGGAGGTGCTGCCCAGCCCCCCGTTCGCCGGGTCCGATGCCAATCTCGTGCGCACCGGCAACCAGCTCGTCGCCGTTCACTGGGCCGACAACCCGCTCGGGTATCCCTTCCTCGAGGCCGCCACTTTCGATCTCGCATCGCGGGCTTGGACACGCCTCGCCCCGTTCGCGCTCAGGTCGAAGTGCCCCGTGTTCTCGACCGTCACGCCAGCCGGCGTCGTCGTGAACTGTGCGCAGACTGCCCTCCTCGACGCCGCGTCGGGTTCTTGGCGGACCCTGCCGCCCTACCCGCAGGACCACTCACCCGAGGCCAGGGACTTCGTCCTCGCCTCCGTCGTCTGGACCGGTCGCGAGCTCCTCCTCTTCCGCGGCGACATCGACCCCTGGCGTCAGTTCCTTCGGTTCACGCCGTGACTCCCGCGCAACCTGGCGGGAGGGCGGCCTCGAAGCGCTCAGCGAGAGCCGCGTCTTCGAGGCATTCCGCTTCCCACTCGTAGCGCGGCACGAGCGCGGGAATTTCGGCGAACGCCAAGGACGACGGCTGTGACGAAACCATCGTCTAGGTCACTCGCGACAGCCCCCCTCTGACAGCGATGAATCGCCCTGGGTTTGATGGAGGCTCGGGCTATTGGTTTCAAGCGGCCAAACTCTGCAAACTCGCGCTTGCACCACTGCGTGTTCGCGGTTCTTAGCGTCCGTGCGGAGCCGGCGCGACACAATCACCTCAAAGGCGAGCCCATCGACCCTCGAAGTCCGTGGGCAGCGCGCCCTATCGGGGTGTCCGCCGCGCCGCGTTAGTTCCACACGCGTGCCCCACACTGGTCACCGCTCGAGGATTCGGATGACCTCGTCGCATGCGAACGCGCGTGCATAGCGCCCGCCGGTCGTCTCACGCAGAAGTCCGACACCGACTAGACCGACACTCGTCGCCACCGATCTATGGCAAGACGCCCAGGGCCTTGAATTCCGCCCCTGCGATTCAAGGTGGGGCCATGAGTCCGACTACCGCTTCGACCCATCGCGCCTCGCGCTCCCGTCGCTGGGGGACCCTGGCCTCGAGTGCTTCGTCCAGGCCTCCAGGGCGAAGCCGATGCGCCTGGCCACTGTCATTGATCGCAGGACGGCATCGGCTCGAAGCTCGGTCCAAGCGGCTTCATCGATCTCGACCCGTGCGAACTGCCTGGCTCGTCGACCGCCGCCCGTTCGGCGCCATCTCGGCGTTGGCGCCGGGACTGTACGGCCGTCTAAACGAGGTAGCTCTGGGGTGAGGATCTCTCCGAGGAGGCGGGAGATGCTTGTGCGCCGGCGCACGGCTTCGACCTTGAGCGCCCGCCAAGCCTCGGGGTCGACCTCGATGCGGAGCGCGTGCGTCCCAAGGCGACGATCGCCTTGCGGGCCCTCCCGGAGCCGGCGTTGCCGGTAGCGCTCGCGCTGGAGGGCATTACGGTGGAGTTGGCGCTCCTCTGCCAGCTGCTGGGCTTGGAGCCGCGCGGCGTCGGCGCGGGCTCTGGCTGCGGCACGGCGAGCGTGGTCTCGGCGCTCCATCGCCTCGACAAGCTTGGCGAGGAAGTCCTCCTCTAAGGCAGCCGACCGCTCCGCTCGGGCGGCCTCGTCCTCGAGATCCCGGACGATCCGCTCCATCGCCAGCTCGGGCTCGCTGCTTGCTCGCGCAGACACGAGCAGTTCCCGAGCACGGAGCTCGTGGCGCCAAGCGGTCATGGCGCGCCCGGCTTGTTGGCTTCAGCTGGTTCCCCTCGGGGAACCGGCAAGTCTGTGAAGGTCTTGTCAAAGGGTTCGCGTGTAGCTCGGGAGTGAGAGGCGAGGGTCGAGACGGAAGCATTGACGATGATCGGAGGGGAGCGCTCAGAATCGGGGGCGGGGTCGGAAGCGGTGGTGCGCGGATTGCATGGTGATGCCGAAGGCGGAGCCGATGTCGCGGTAGCTGAGCCCGTGCCGGACGCGGTCGCGTGAGACGAGCTCGTCGGTGAGCTCCCGCACGACGAGGCCGACCCGGGCGAGGAAGAGCGCACGGGCGAGCGGCTCGTCGGGGTCAACCACGAGCTCGTCGGCGGCAGCCAGGAGGGCCCGCCGTATGGCAGCGCGTTCCGCTTTGGTGAGTGGGTCGATGCGCATCGGAGCACTCCCGGGTCGAGGGACCGTGAGGGAGCGCTGCGGCGGGCTCCGAGCCGTCTCACAGCATGCCTCCTGGTCGTTGGGCTACGCCCGCCCGGGCGGCAGGCTCCGGCAGTAGCAGAGGCGTGCCGAGCAGAGTTTCGAGCGCGGTGCGTGGGATGAGTACTCGCCGGCCGAGCGTGAGGGCGGGGATCTCGCCGCGCCGCACGCATTCGTACGCGGTGGATCGCGAGATGCCGAGCAGCCTTGCGGCTTCCTCGACGGTGTAGGTGAGTCGCTCTTGCATGAGAACCTCCTGGCTGGATGGTGTTGGCGCTAAGCGCGCCGCGATGGCGACGCGCGACGAGGCCGCTTGTTGACCCGTACGCGTCAGCCGTCGCCGAGGATGAGCTCGCCGAGCTTCTCGGCGGCTTCTTCCTGCAGGCCGGGGATCACGTGGCTGTACAGGTCGAGGGTGATCGCGATGCTCGAGTGACCGAGGCGCTCGCTCACGACCTTCGGGTGAATGCCGGCAGCGAGCGCTAGCGTGGCCGACGTGTGGCGCAGGTCGTGCAGCCGGACCTCGGGGAGACCGAGCTGCTTGACGAGGCGCTCGAACGCGGTCGAGATGTCCTCGGGGTGGATCGGCTCGCCGTTCTCGACGCAGAACACGTAGCCGCTTTCGACCCAGGCCTCGCCCCACGCGAGGCGTTCCTCGAGCTGCCGGCGGCGATGCGCTCGGAGCACCGCGACGACGCGCGCGTCGAGGCTCACGGTCCGCCGACTGCTGCGAGTCTTGGGATCGGACGTGTGGACCTGCCAGCCGACACTCACGCGGGTCTGGCGTACGGCGAGCATGCCGGCGTCAAGGTTGACGTCGCTCCAGCGCAGACCTGCAACCTCGCTGCGGCGGAGTCCGGTCGATAGGAACACGACCCACATCGTGTACAGACGGTCGCCGTCGACGAGCTCGAGGAACCGCCGCGCTTGGTCGGGTGTCCAGGCCTGTACGTCGCGCTGTACGACACGCGGTGGCTTCACGAGCGCAGCCGGGCTCTTGACGATCAAGCCCCACGCGACTGCGTCGCGTAACGCGTGGCCGAGGATCCGGTGCACGTACTGCACCGTGCGCGCCGAGAGGCCACCCTTGCCGCGGGCCTTGCCGTTGGCGTACAGGTCGGCGTACAGACCTTGCAGGTGCAGCGCGTTCAGCTCTGACAGCCGGATTGCGCCGAGCCGCGGCTGTACGTGCCACTTGACGACGTCGCCGTAGCTCTTCGCCGTCGTCGGCTTCAGAGACGGCCTCAGCCCAACCAGCCACTGCTCGAGGAACGCTCCGACCGTAAGGGCGCCGGCATCGGCGACCTCGCCCGAGCCGACCCGGCCGAGGACCCGATGCAGCGCGAGCTCGGCCTCACGCTTGGTCGCCCACCCGCCCTTCCACCGCTGCCGTCGCCGCCCGGTCGCCGGGTCGCGGCCGAGGTCGACGACATAGCTCCAACTCTTGCCTCGCTTGATGACACTGCCTCGCATCGGCTCCTCCGACGTGCGCTAAGCGCACTGCGGAGGCCCGACGCGCCGGCGTCTGCGGACCGCTTGTTAGCAAGCGTTAGCAAAAAGGCCCGGGCTCGAACCCGGGCCGACCATGCTCACCCCGTTCACCAGGGCGAACTCAGCGCGCTCGGGGCGACTCGAACGCCCAACCTTCTGATCCGTAGTCAGATGCTCTATCCATTGAGCTACGAGCGCACGTAGCACAGCCTCCGAGCAGCACGCGCCGACGTCGGAGAGTGCGACCGGGTCGAGTGTAGGACAGATCGATTCGCTCACCGCCGCCCGCATGCACTCACTCTCGTGCCGTGGCGCGACGACGTCGCCAAGGCGATCATCGGCTCCGGCCCCACCGAGGCGGGACCTTCGGCCCTGTCGCCGTCGGGCACGGGCGGAACACCATGCCCTTGTGCGCACGCGTCACCCCTCGTATCCGAAGGCCGGTGAGCCGGCCGAGCGCTGGCGGGCACGCGCCGCGTGCCGCGGCCTGGGCCCGTCCTTGTTCTACCCCGAGGACCTCGAGGGGGACGACGTGCGCCGTGCGAAGGAGCTCTGCTCCCGCTGTGCCGTGGTGGCCGACTGCCTCGCGACCGCGGTGGCGGCCGGCGAGCGGTACGGCATCTGGGGCGGGGCGACGCCCAGAGAGCGCCGCCGGCTCAAGCGGACCGCCGCGAAGACCGCGTGAGTCGACACGCGCCGCGCGTCAACCGCCGTGCGCGACCGACGCGAGCTCGGCGAACAGGGCGTCGGCCTCGGCGGGGGTGAGGTGCACGTCGAGCTCGGGGAGCAGCACGTCTTCCTCCTTGCCGAAGTGGAGCAGGAGGATCGCCCACAGGCCGTAGAGCTGCGCCCGCAGGTCCTCGAGCTGGTCCGGGCGAGGCGTGCGTGGGCCGATGGCGATGATCGTTCCCTCGAGCGCGTCGATGCGGCGAACGATCTCGACGTGGTCCGCAACCATCGTGACCGTCGCGCCCGGCGCCCCCAGCGCTCGCTCGAAGGCCGGGTACAGCACGGCCTCCTCGGCCCGGGCGTGCGGCACGAGGTGCTCGCGCATGAACCTCACGACCTCGGCGAGCCGGCTCGGTGTGACGTCGCGTTGCCAGTTGCCGATCTCGGCGGCGGCCGCGCGCAGGTCGTCCAGACGCGGCAACAGCTCGCGATGCTCGGCCCGGAGTGGCTCGGTAAGAGATGTGGCCATCGCAGCCTCCTCTCGAGATGCGCGCGACGAGTCTCCTCGGCGGCCCGATCCTCACTCGACCATGGACGGCACGGGCGCCGGTGGAGCTTCGGTGGACCGCGGCGTGATCGGGCGGCGACTCCGGCTGCGCCACACCGCGATCGCCACCGCGCCGAGCCCGTAGATCGTGGCCGCGAGCCATGTGAACAGCGCGAGCCACGGCGTGAGCGCCGCCACCCGCAGGATGCCCCAGCCGATGAGCAACGCGAGCCATGGGCTCGTGCCGGCCCGCACGGCGAACCAGCCGAGCAGGAGCGCGCCAACCACGTAGCCGAACGGGTAGAGCAGCGTCAGCGAGCCGAGCAGGCCGATCCCGAACGGCAGCCCGAGCACGGAGGCCAGCAACAGGATCCCGATCAGCGGCAGGCCCGCGGCGAGGGCGAGGCCCCAGGCGATCGTCGGGCCCACCGCGCTTCGGCCGGCATCCGCGATGGCCTTGACCGCTCGCGGCGCGAGGAGCAGCAACAGCGCACCGAGCAACAGCGTCGAGGCCGAGACCGCGAGCCACAGCACGCCCCGGGCCAGGACAACGAACACTCCGAGCATCCACCGAGTGCGGACGCGTTCGACGCCGCCTCGGACCGTGGCGCTCGGGGCGATGCGCGCGGGCTCCTGGGAGACGACCCTGCCGTCGACGCGCCCGCCACCGAGCACGACTACCCGGCCGTTGAACGCGGTGACGTCGCCGCCCACCCGCCCGCTGATGGTCACGTCGCCGTTGAACGCGATCACCCGGTGCCGCACCATCCCGTCGACGCGGGCCGGCCCGTCGAAGATGACGACTCGGTCGAGCCTCTCGCCCGCGGCGACGACGGCCCGACCCGTGAGCACCACCAGGTTCCGGTGGTCGTGCCCGTCGCGAGGGGCGGCACCCGCAGGGGTGGCCGTGAGCACGACGCCGAGCGCCAACACGAAGGCCACCGCGAGGCGGACCGTGCGAAGTCGGTAGGGTCCGGTTGCTCGGCCGGTCTCTTCGTCCATGAGACCCCCGGATCAGGAGGTGCTCCACCGAAGCTACGGAGGGACTGGCTCCGCTCGTGGGGCCCAAGGTCACTTGCGGTCGGCCGAACGCCGGTTCCTCGGCACTGCCTCCATCGAGCTGTGCCGGCCCGAGCCGTCCGAGTGGTGGGAAGGAGCGGTTGTGGTCGACGGAGCGGTGTGGCAGGACACGGCCGACGCCCCCGACCGCGCCGAGCTCGACCCAGGTGTGCCGGACGGCATCGACCGCCGTCCCGACGTGCTCGTGGTCGGCGGCGGCGTGGTGGGGCTCGCCACCGCCGCGCTCTGCAACCGAGCCGGGCTCGGCCGGGTGGTGGTGCTCGAGCGCGATCACCTTGCCGCGCGCGCGTCGGGTGGCGCCGCGGCCGCGCTCACGCCCGAGCCTCATCGCTGGACCGACCCGCCTGCGTTCGTCGACCTCGGCCGGGCGAGCCTCGCCCTCTACCGACAGCTCGACGCCGAGTGGCACGGCGCGCTCGGCCTCCGCCCACTCGAGTGGCTGATCGTGCTCCCGGCCGCGGCGATGGCGCGCCCGCTCAAGCCGCCACACGGTATCGAGCTGCTCGACTCCGACGCGGCACGCGCGGCGGAGCCCGAGCTGGCCGAGGTCCCCGGCGCGCTGCTGATCCACGACCAGAGCCACGTCCATCCCCTCCGGCTCGCGGCCGCGTTCGCGGCGCGCGCCGGTACCGTCGCCACCGGCGTCGAGATGCTCGACTTCGAGACCGCGAGCGGGCGGGTCACACGCGTCCGTACCTCGCGCGGCAGTTTCGAGCCCGGTGTGGTCGTGCTCGCGGCCGGGCTCGCGCCGATCCCCGACCTCCGCGCCCTACAACGATGGGTCAAAGGCCACATGGCGGCGGTCGGCCCCGTCCCGTTCCGGCTTCGGGTCGCGCTGGCATCCGAGGCCGGGCTCGTGATCCAGCTACCCGACGGCCACGTGATCGCCGGCGGCACCCTCGACGAGGGCGATCACTCGCCCGCACCCGACCCAACCGTCGTCGACGGGATCGGGCGCGCGCTCGTCGAGCTGTTGCCCGCACTCGCGGGCACGCCGCTCTCACACGGCTGGTGCTGCTTCCGTCCGGCCACCGCCGACGACCAGCCCGTTATCGACCGAGTTCCCGGGCTCGACAACGCGTGGGTGACGGCGGGGCATTACCGCACCGGCATCCTCATGGCCGCCGCGACCGGCGACGCGATCGCGCATTGGATCGCGACAACTGAACGGCCCGATCACGTCGAGCCGTTCACCCTCGCTCGCTTCGCGACCTGAACCGCGGCGCGCCTAGCCTTTGGCGTACTGCGCGATCCCGCTCGAGAAGTCGAACGCGATGCAGGCCTCGTCGCCGACGATCCAGGCGTCGTGGCCCGGGGGGCACACGAACACGTCGCCGGGGCCGATGTCGATCTCGGAGCCGTCGTCCATCTTGATGTGCATCCAGCCCGAGACGATGTAGCCGTTGTGGTTCACCTGGCAGCTGTCGGTTCCCGCGATCGGCTTCACGCACTCCGACCACTTCCAGCCCGGCTCGAACGTGGCCCGTCCGAATGTCACGTCGTCGATGGTCAACAGGTCGATGTGACCCTTGTCGAACTTCCGCGTCTCGTCGGGCGCGTCGATGCTCTTCTTCTTGGTGGGCATGGGCATTCCTCCGGTCGTGTGCCCGCAGCTGAGCACCTGGCCTCCGACCGGTCAAGGGGCAGGGGACCGCGCTAGACGACGACCTCGACGACGGTGCCCACGGCCCGGGGAAGGTCGACGCTGGCGTTGTCCTCCACGTAGCGCCGCCCCTGCACGTTGAACAGGCGGACCGGCTCGGGGCCGAGCGGGAACGGGCCCCAGTGCCAGGTGCCCCGGGCCAGCACGAAGCAGTCGAGCGGGTGGACGACGAAGGCGCGGATCGTGCCCCGGTGCTCCGCCTCGGAGAAGTCGACCTCCGCCGGCGCGACCGCCACCACCGAGTCGCAGTTGACGGGCATGAGCGTCTGGGTGTGGGTGTCGTGGCGGTACATCACCGCGCACAGCGAGCCGGCGTCAGTGTGGTCGATCTCGTCGTAGGCGTGGCTGATGAAGTTGACGTGCGCATCGCCCCAGAGGAACTCGAGCTGGACCGGGTCGACCGGGTCGGTGTCGTTCACGGGGATCCAGCCGAACGGCTCCCAGCTCGCGACGGTGAGGGTATCGGCCTTAATCGTGAGGGTGTGAACATCCGGCACCCGCGAATTCGGCACGAGGCGACCTCCGCAACCGTGATCTACGCTGACGGAAGCGCAGTGTAAACGAGGAGGCTGCCGCGATGGACGTGCGATCGATCGAGGACGTGGCGCCGGTCGTCGAGCACAACGGCACCGTGCCGGTGTGGTGGCTCGTGAACCCCCGCGAGATGAAGGAGCTCACCGACGGCGGGTTCCTCGAGCTGGTGAGCGAGTTCGAGGTGGCCGGCGGCGGTCTCGTCGACCCGCACTCGCACCCGACGCATGAGTTCTACTACGTCACTTCCGGCAAGGGCATCATGATGATCGGCGGCGAGGAGCGCGAGATCAGCCAGGGCGACCTTGTGCACATCCCCCCCGACATGGTGCACAGCCTCCGGCCCGTGAGCGACCACGCGCCCATCCACTGCTTCTGCTTCGCCGTGGGCGTGAGGGACGCCGGCCCGGTCGACTACACGAACCACTAGCGCGCTCTCGCCATGGCGCGCGTCCTCGTCACCCGCCATCTTCCCGCGGGCGGACTCGACCCCCTCGAGGGCGCGGGCCACGAGATCGTGCTCCGGGCCGACGACACGCCGTTCACGCACGACGAGCTGGTCGCCTCGACGGTCGACGTCGACGCGGTGGTGTGCCTGCTCACCGACCGTATCGACGCCGCGGTGATCGCGGCCGGCATGCCCCGCCTGAAGGTGATCGCCAACGTGGCCGTCGGCCACGACAACGTCGACGTGGCCGCCGCGAGCGCGGCCGGCGTCGCGGTGTGCAACACCCCCGGCGTGCTCGACGAGACGACGGCCGATCTCGCCTTCCTCCTCATGCTCGCCGCCTCGCGCCTCGCGTCGACAGCGGAGGCCGACCTTCGAGCCGGGCGCTGGCCGGGGTGGGGGATCAACCAGTACCTGGGCCGCGACGTGCACGGCGCCGTCCTCGGCCTCGTCGGCTTCGGCCGGATCGGCCAGGCCGTCGCCCGCCGCGCCGCCGGCTTCGGCATGGAGGTGCTCCATCACGCGCGCCACGACACCGGCCTGCCCGGCTACGTGGCCGACCTCGACCGGCTGCTCGCCGACTCCGACGTCGTGAGCCTGCACGTGCCGCTCTCCGACGAGACACGCCATCTCATCGGCGTGCGCGAGCTCGGGATCATGAAACCGACGGCCGTGTTGGTGAACACGGCGCGCGGCCCGGTGGTCGACGAGGAGGCGCTCGCGGCTGCGCTCGAGAGCCGCACGATCTTCGCGGCCGGCCTCGACGTGTTCGAACGCGAGCCCGAGGTGCACCCGCGCCTGCTCGCCGCGCCGCGGACCGTGCTGCTCCCGCACATCGGGAGTGGGTCACAGGCGACCCGCACCCGCATGGCCCGCGTAGCAGCCGACGGCGCCCGCGCCATCCTCGCCGGCGAGACCCCGACCAATCTCGTCACGCGCTGACGCGACCTCGCGGGCTACGCGCCCTCGATGGGCGACGGGTCGAGGCCGAGGAGCTCGAGCGTGGTCGTTCCGGCGCGCAGCTCGGCGAAGAAGCGGGCCTCCTTCTCGGCCCGGGCCCGGCCCGCGGCGAGCACGTCGTCGAGTCGGTCGGCCGGAACCACGGTGACGCCATCGGCGTCGCCTACCACCCAGTCGCCGTCGCTGACCATCACGCCGCCCACCCGCACCGGCGCGCCCACGTTGCCCGACCCCTTCTTGGTCGCGCCGGGCAGGGCGACGGTCGTGCTGAACACCGGGAAGCCGTGCGCCTCGAGCGCGCGCACGTCGCGCACGCCACCGTCGATCACCAGCCCGCTCAGGCCGCGCGCCTCGGCAGCGGTGGTGAGCACCTCGCCCCAGTAGCCGAGCTCGGGCACGTCACCCACGTCGACGACGAGGCAGCGGCCGGCCGACGCCTGCGCCACCGCCACGTGCACGGCCAGGTTGTCACCCGGCGTGCACGCCACCGGATAGGCGGGCGCGGCGAGACACGCGCCATGCCATGCCGCACGCACGCGGGCCGCCATCGAGAGGCCGCCCGACTCGCCCAGCGTGGCCGCGCCGAGCTCCACCAGCGCGGTGGCGACGGACGGGTCGGGCTCTTCCCGGAGTGGGGTCATGCAGGCAACTCCTTGCGGAGGGAGAGGGATTTGAACCCTCGAGGAGCTGTGACGCCCCTACTCGCTTAGCAGGCGAGCACCTTCGGCCGCTCGGTCATCCCTCCGGGCGGTTCGAGTATACGGAGGCGCTGCGCTCGGTCCCGCGAGCTTCCGCGCACCAGGTGCGGAGACCGGGCCGCATGCGCGAGACCTCGCGGGAACTCGCGGCCGAGACGCTACCGTCACGGCATGGAGCCGATCGAGGCGCTGGAGCGCATCGCCCATCTCCTCGAGCGCCGCCGCGAGCCCACCTATCGGGTACAGGCGTTCCGCAACGCGGCCGACGCCATCCGCGAGGTCGACCCCGACGAACTGCGCTCGCTCGCCACCGCCGGCCGGCTCCGAGACCTCCCGAACGTCGGCGACACCACCGCGCGAGTGATCACCGAGGCCCTGCGGGGCGACGTGCCCGAGTATCTCCGGCGGATCGAGATCGACGAGGCCCCCTACGACGGCCCCGGAGCCGCGCTCCGAGCCGCGCTCCGCGGCGACCTCCACCTGCACTCCGACTGGTCCGACGGTGGCGCGCCGATCGCGACGATGGTGCGCACCGCCCGCGACCTCGGCCACGACTACGTGGCCCTCACCGACCACTCGCCCCGGCTCAAAGTGGCGCGCGGCCTCTCCGCCGACCGATTGCGCGAGCAACTCGACGTGCTCGCCGAGCTCAACGAGGAGCTGGCTCCGTTCCGCGTGCTCACCGGCATCGAGGTCGACGTCAACGACGACGGCTCACTCGATCAGGACGAGGAGTTGCTCGCCGAGCTCGACGTGGTGGTGGCCAGCGTGCATTCGAAGCTGCGCATGGACGCCAAGGCGATGACCGCGCGCATGGTGGGCGCCGTGGCCAACCCCCTCACCGACATCCTCGGGCACTGCACCGGCCGCCTGATCTCGGGTCGGGGCCGGCCCGAGTCGACGTTCGACGCCGAGATCGTGTTCGCGGCCTGCGCGAAGTTCGACAAGGCGGTGGAGATCAACTGCCGGCCGGAGCGACTAGACCCTCCGAAGCGGCTGCTGAAGCTGGCGATTGACACGAACACGTTGTTCTCGATCGACACCGACGCCCACGCGCCGGGCCAGCTCGAGTGGCAGCCCTACGGCTGCGACCGGGCGGTGGAGTGTGGGGTCCCGGCCGAGCGGATCGTCAACACGTGGGCAGCCGACGCGTTGCTCGACTGGACCGCGTCACACCAGTCCACCTGAACCGGTCGACGTAGCCGAGGACCACAGCCCGGAACTTACCGAGCTGGTAACGGTGGGCAGCGACGAACTCGTAGGCGCGCTCACCGAGGCGGTGCACCCCGGGGACACGGTCGACCGTCGTGACAGCACGGGTCGCCGGGAACACTCCGGCGATGCCCACCACCGCATCCCAGCCTCGGAGCACAGTGTGCTCGGGCGTGACGACGTGCAGCTGGCGGAGACATTCCTCGAGACTCAACTCGGGATGGAGCTCGGCCAGCTCCACCGACTCGAGTGGTACGCAGTCGACGATGCCGTCGCGGTCGAGAAACCGGACCCACCCGATCGACGCCCGGCAGATCTCGCACTGCCCGTCGTAGAGGGCGATGTAGCGACCACTCATGCGAGAAGCCTACGGATCGAGCCAGACCACCACACCATCGGAGGGCGCCAGCTCGAGCCGGCCGCGAGCTCGCTCGCCATCGCGCTCGCGGTTGGTGCCGATGCGAACGAGGCCGGTGACACCATCCAGCACCGCGGGCTCGTCGGAGAGGTTGAGCGCGACCACGATCCGGTCGCCGCGCCGCCACGCCCACACGCCGTCGGGGGCGGGGATGCTCGCGTACGTGCCGGCGCGCAGGTCAGGAACGGCGGCGCGGAGCCCGATGAGGTCGCGGCAGAGGGAGAGCGTGGAGTGCGGATCGCGCCGCTGGTCCTCGACGTTGCACGCGGCCACGTCACCGAACGGCACCCACGGCTCCACCCCCGCGTTGGTGAAGCCGGCGCCGGGCCCGGGGCTCCAGGGCATCGGCGTGCGCTCGGGATCCCGCCCGTACCCGGGGAAGCGCACGCCGACCGGATCGAGGACCCGCTCCTGCGGGACCGGCGTCTCGGGCAGGCCCAGCTCGTCGCCGTAGTAGAGGAACGCGGTGCCGCGCAGCGTGAGCAGCATCATCAACGCGCACCGCGCCCTGCGCTCGTCACCGTGCGCCCACCGCGTGGGGAACCGGCGGACGTCGTGGTTGCCACCGGTCCACACCGGCCAGGCGTCGGCCGGGAACGCGCCATAGGTCGCCTCGACGATGCCGCGAAGCCGACCGGCGTCGAGCGGCGCGTGGAGCACAAGGAAGTTGAACCCCAGGTTCAGCTCGTCGCCCTGCCCGTAGAAGGAGGCGAGCACCTGGGGAGAGAAGACGTGCGTCTCGCCCACGAGGATGCGCGGCGGGTCGTACGACTCCGCGACCGCGCGCCAGCGGCGGATCACGTCGTGCACCTCGGGCCGGCACGCGTTGTAGACGGGGACCTGGCCGAAGCGGCGGAGGAACGGATGATCATCGGGCGTCGTCGGTGGGTTGTCGCGCAGCTCGCGGTCCTTCACGACCATGTGTACGACGTCGATCCGAAACCCAGCCACGCCGCGGTCGAACCAAAACCGGAGGATGCGGTCGAACTCGTCGCGCACGTCGTCGTTCCACCAGTTGAGGTCGGGCTGGGTGGAGAGGAAGTTGTGGAGGTAGTACTGGCCGGTTTTGTCGTCGAGGGTCCAGGCCGGCCCGCCGAAGCTGCTCAGCCAGTTGTTGGGCGGCGAGCCGTCGGCCCCGGGGTCGGCCCACACGTACCAGTCGCGCTTCGCGGAGGTGCGTGACGAGCGGGCGTCGACGAACCAGGGGTGCTCGATGCTGGTGTGGTTCGGCACCAGGTCGAGGAGCACCTCGATCTTGCGCTGCGCGGCCTCGGCCACAAGCCGATCGAGGTCGTCAATCGTGCCGAGCGACGGGTCGACCGCGCAGTAGTCGGCCACGTCGTAGCCCCAGTCGGCGTTGGGCGACACCGTGATCGGGTTGACCCAGATCCCGTCGACACCGAGCCACGCGAGGTGGTCGAGGCGGTCGACGATGCCCGGAAGATCGCCGACGCCGTCGCCGTTCGAGTCGGCGAACGAGCGAGGGTAGATCTGGTAGAGCACACCCTCCCGCCACCACGTCACGCGCGTGCTCCGATCCAGTTCGATCGACTTCGGTCGACGACGATCTGCGAGGCTAGGCGGTGATGGAGCTCGTGTTCCGGCGGGTCGCGCCCGACGCGAGCGACCGGGAGGTCTACGCAGGCGAGGAGTCGGGTCCCCTGGTCGGGACGTTCACCATCGGCGAGGCGCCGCCCTTCCCCTACGACCCGGAGCGATGGACCCCGGGCACGGAGCCCGCTGCCTACCTCAACCGCCTTGCGGTGCTGCCGGCCCGGCAGGGGAACGGGCTCGGCCGGGGCGCCATGGACGAGGTCGAGAGGACGGCCCGCGACCGGGGCTGCCGGGCCGTGCGGTTCGACTGTGTGGCCACCCACGAGGCCGGGCTCGCCTTCTACGACGCCCTCGGGTACGAGCGCCGGGGCTCGTGGCGCGAGTGGGCCGTTGACCTCGTGCTGTTCGAGAAGGTGCTCCCGCCCGGACCTCGGCCCGCTTGACCCTCTACGCGGGCTCGGCCGCGAGCACCCCGCCGATCCGGGCGAGCTGAGGCGTGGCCGCGCCGAGGGTGAACTCGATCACCTTGGCCCACAGGAAGTATCGGTGGATGGGGAAGTCGAGGTCGATGCTGATACCGCCGTGCACGTGCAATGCCGCGTGCACCACCCGGCTCCCGCCCTCGGACGTCCAGAACTTCGCAGTGGCGACCTCGAGGATCGCGGCCTGACCCTCGGCGAGATGGGTGGCCGCCTGGAGCATCGTGAGGTTGATGGCCTCGGTGTCGATGTAGGCGTCGGCGAGGCGCTGGCCCACGGCCTGGAAGGTGCCGATGGGGCGGTCGAACTGCTTGCGGGTGGTGGTGTACTCGGCGGTGAGGCGGAGCGCCTCGGCGGTGACACCGCTCGCGATCGCGCACAGGCCGACGGTCGTTCGGTCGACGATCCAGGCGAGGATCTCACCGCCCCGCTCGAAGCCGCCGAGCACATCGGCCTCGCCGACCATCACGCCGTCGAGCTCCACCCGGAACTGCGGCTCGTGGCTCCTCGTCTCCTGCCGCTCGCGCACGACCCCCGCCCCGGCCCGGTCGACGAGGAACACGCCCCCCTCGCCGGCGTCGGTGCGGGCCGGCACCAGCACCACGTCGGCGAGGTGCGCGGCGGGCACGTTCACCTTCACGCCGTCGAGGCGCCAGCGGCTCCCGTCGCGGCAGGCCCGCGTGGTCGGCTGCTCGGGCGGCGTGCCGAGCTCGGTGAGCGCGGCGGTGAGCACGAGCTCGCCCGACGCCGCTCCGGGAAGCCAGCGCTGTTGCTGCTCGGGCGTCCCGAACTCGGCGATGGGCAGCGCGGCCGACACGAGCGTGGGCAGCACCGGCACCGGCGCGACCGTGCGCCCGACCTCGGCCAGCAGCACGCACAGCTCGAGGAAGCCGTAGCCGAGGCCGCCCGACTCCTCCGGCACCGCGATGCCGAGCAGGTTGGCCTTGGCCAGCTCCTCCCACGTGTCGCGATCGAACACGTCGGGAGTCGCCTCGATCGCCTTCAGCCGCTCGAGCGTCATGCGGTCGGAGAGGATCTGGCGGGCGAGCTGCTGGAGCGCCTCCTGCTCGTCGGTCAGTCCGAAGTCCATGTTCGCGTCCATGTGCGTGCTCCTGGTCAGCGCGGTGAGCCGGGCATTCCGAGGCCGAAGATGGCGATGAGGTCGCGCTGCATCTCGTTGGTCCCGCCGCCGAAGGTGAGGATGTGCATGCTCCGCGTGATCCGCTCGAGCCGGCCGCGGAGCACGGCCTCGGGCGAGCCTCCCTTCACGTAGGCCTGCGGGCCGAGGATCTCCATGAGCAGCCGGAACGCCTCGAGGTAGAACTCGGTGCCGAACACCTTCGTGGCCGACGCGTCGGCCGGGTTGAGCGGCGCGCCCCGCGTCGCGTCCCACGCCACCTTGAAGTTGATGAGCTTGAGGAACTCGAGCCGGGCATGGACACGCGCGAGGTTGAGCTGCACCCATTCCGGGTCGATCACGCGCCGGCCATCGGCCAGCTTCGTCTGCTGCGCCCACTCGCGCACGTCGTGGAGCTGACGCTCGACGATCCCCGACGAGCACAGCGTGACCCGCTCGTGGTTGAGCTGGTTGGTGATGAGGCCCCAGCCCTGGTTCGCGCCGCCCACGAGGTTTCCCGCCGGCACGCGCACGCCCTCGTAGTAGGTGATGTTGGTGTTGAGCCCGCCCATGTTCTGGATCGGGACCGCCTTGAAGCCGGGCGTGTCGGTGGGGACGATGATGATCGAGATCCCCTTGTGCTTCTTCACGTCGGGATCGGTGCGCACCGCTAGCCAGATGTAGTCGGCGTCGGTGGCGAGCGACGTGAACACCTTCTGCCCGTCGATGACGTACTCGTCGCCGTCGCGGACGGCCCTCGTCTTCAGCGCGGCGAGGTCGGTGCCGGCCTCGGGCTCCGTGTAGCCGATCGCGAAATGGATCTCGCCGGCGAGGATCTTCGGGAGGTAGAAGGCCTTCTGCTCGTCGGTGCCGTAGCGCATGATGGTGGGCGCGACCGAGTTGACGGTGAGCATCGGCACCGGCGCACCGGCGCGCATCGACTCGTCGAAGAAGACGAACTGCTCGATGGGGGTGCGGCCCTGGCCTCCGTACTCCTTCGGCCAGCCGATCCCGAGCCAACCGTCGGCGGCCATCTGGCGCGTGATGGCACGCGGGACGGGGCCGACGCCCTCGCTCCTGCCGAGCTCTTCCTCGATCTCCGGTGTGAGCAGCCCCGTGTAGTACTCGCGCAGCTCCCGGCGGAGCGCCTCGAGCTCGGGCGTGTAGCCGATGTACATCGGGTGTCCTCTCTGCCCCCTCGGGTGCGGGGTCAGGCCTGGTCAGCGGAGGGAGTGGGATTTGAACCCACGGAGGCTCGCGCCTCAGCGGTTTTCAAGACCGCCCCGTTCGGCCGCTCCGGCATCCCTCCGGGAGCAAGGCTACGCCGTAGAACGTGTTCTCGTGCACGGCGCCCGGCGCGGGACGGGCGCTCAGCCCTTCAGCTCGACCCGATCGAAGCCGGTGAGCGGCCGGAGCACGTCGGGCACCGAGAAGCTGCCGCCCACGTCCTGGTAGTTCTCGAAGAGGTAGACGAGCGTGCGGCCCACCGCGCAGGCGGTGCCGTTGAGCGTGTGCACCAGCTGCGTGCCGTCGCTTCCCCGGAAGCGCGTGCGCAACCGGCGGGCCGAGTAGTCGAGGTAGTTGGAGCACGACGTGACCTCGCGGTAGCGGCCCTCGGAGGGGAGCCACACCTCCAGGTCGTACTTCCTCGCCGCCGGCGCGCCGAGGTCCCCGGCCGCGATGTCGACGACGCGGTACGGGAGGCCGAGGCCACCCACGATCGACTCCTGGAGCGCGACCAGGCGGTCCATCTCGTCCCACGACCGGTCGGGGTGCACGTAGACGAACATCTCGACCTTGTCGAACTGGTGGAGCCGGAAGATGCCGCGGGTGTCCTTGCCGTAGGTGCCGGCCTCGCGCCGGAAGCACGGCGAGATGCCGACGTACCGGAGCGGAAGGTCGCCCTCGGCCACGATCTCGCCGCGGTGGAGGGCGGCGAGCGCGATCTCGCTCGTGCCCACGAGGAACAGCTCGCCGCCGTCGATCTCGTAGACCTGCTGGCGGTCGGTGGGGAAGAAGCCCGCCTCCTCCATGGTCTGCTCGCGCACGAGCACGGGCGGGACGACCGGCGCGAAGCCCTCCGCCACGAGCCGGGCCGTCACCCACTGCACGAGCGCGAGCTCGACCATGACCGCCTCGCGCATGAGATACGCGAAGCGCGAGCCGCTCGCCTCGACCGCGTGCTCCGTCTCGACGAACCCGATCCGCTCGCCGAAGGTGGCATGGTCGAGCGCCGGAGCGTCGCCGGGAGCGCCGACCACGCGCACGACCGCGGCGTCGTCCTCGCCCCCGTCGGGCGCCGACGGATGCGCGGGGTTGGGCAGCTGGAGCGCGAGATCGCGCAGCCGCGCCTCGGCCGCGGCCAGCTCGGGCTCGGCGGCCGCGAGCTCCTCCTTCAGCGCGCCGGCGGCGGCGATCTTTGCGGCCCGCTCGTCGGGCCCGGCCCGACCGATCTCCTTCGACGCCGCGTTCTGCCGGGCCCGGAGCTCCTCGACGCGCGCGAGCACCGCGCGTCGCCCGTCGTCAGCCACGAGCACCTCGTCGATCAGCCCGGCGCGGACCCGCTTGCGCTCGATC
>OBEQ010278035.1_pt1 | contig 32544 bp, 33 predicted proteins | sample 1670901 | NCBI WGS metagenome assembly OBEQ01 (sample SAMEA104232315, study PRJEB22302) | groundwater metagenome | biome: forest; feature: aquifer; material: groundwater | place: USA | collected 2011-08-07 | depth 5.4 m | reverse complement strand
CGGTTGCCTGGCGAGCAGGGCCTCAAACGCGTCGATGGCCTGATACACCTCGTTCTTCATCCCCAGGCTGATCCCTAAATCGATCCAATTGTCGGCCTCATCCGGCATGAGCTGCGTGGCGGCCCGAAAGTCCCCGGCAGCCCCATCCCACCGCTTGAGTTGCAGGTACGCCAGCCCGCGACCCCGCAACGCGTTCGCCGCGTTGGGGTCGAGCGTCAGCGACGCCGAAAAGGTCTCGACCGCTTCCTCAAAACGGCCTTCCGCCAGTTGCTCATACGCCTGCTTCATGAACGTGTCGAGGGCTGGGGGCGATTCACCGTTCATCCCACCACCTGCGCCACACGGCGGCTGCTGTCACCAGAACTACTGGCCGCCGTGGCGAACGCATTGGCAGGATGGCTGTGAACCAGGGTCGGCTCCGATCAGCGTTCGGCCTGCCGTTGGCAAGCCGGCGCAGGTGGTGGGATCAGAGCGCGCTGCTTCCCTGTTCTCCCGTCCGGATGCGCATGGCGTTTCGGACCTCGACCACGAAGACCTTACCGTCACCCACCTGCCCGGTCCTGGCGGCGCGGCCCATGGCCGCCACGGCCTCCTCCACGCATTCCGCGCGGACAACCACCTCGATTTTCACCTTCGGCAGGAACCGGATCGTGTATTCGCCGCCCCGGTAGTGCTCCACCTGCCCCTTCTGGCGGCCGAAGCCGCGGACATCGGTGATGGTCATCCCGCCGATGCTCTCGAGCTGATCGAGGGCCGCGACAACTGCCTCCACGCTCTCCGGCCGGATCACGCTGCTGATCAGTTTCATGGCCCCCCGCTCGCGCCCGGCCTCCTGCGCACGACCGGGAACGGTCGCAAACGGCTCTTCAAGAAGCGTCTCTGCCATGAGTGCCCGTCAGAGCGCGCTGGTGCCCCGTTCTCCCGTCCGGATGCGCATGGCGTTCTGGACATCGACCACGAAGACCTTGCCGTCTCCGATGTTGCCGGTCCGCGCCACCTTGCTGACCGTGGTCAGCACCCGATCGACATCCTCATCCTGGACCACGATGTCCAGCTTCACCTTCGGGATGAACCGGATCGTGTATTCGCCGCCCCGGTAGTGCTCCACCTGTCCCTTCTGGCGGCCGAAGCCGCGGACATCGGTGACCGTCATCCCCACGACATGCTGCTTATCGAGCGCATCCGCGACCGCGTCCAACTTATCAGGGCGGATGACGCACATGACAAGTTTCATCGGCAAGCCCTCTCCTTTATTGCTGTCGCTCAATCAAAGATGCTCTTGCCGGACTTGGCGGCCGCGATCACGATAAAGATCGCGATCGACGCAATCCCGAACCATACGGTGGCTCCCATGATCCCTCCGTGCTATTTCGCGGATGCCGCTGCCGCGGCGCCGCTCAGTGAAGCCGCTGGATACGTGCCGGCTTTCAATTGAAAGTCTGGGTAGCAGAGCGCGCCCATTTCGGGAATATCCAGCCCGGCCAGCTCCTCTTTCGCGCCGACGCGTTGGCCCACCACCACGTTGACGATCCAGTTGAAGACGAACGAGAGGGTGAAGATCGCCCCGACGAGCGTCGCAATCCCGATAAGCTGGGCCACCAATTGACCGGCGTCGCCGTAGAACAACCCGGTGACCGACCCATTGACACCATTCCAGCTCCCCCCGTAATTGCTCCGCCCGTCCGCGAAGAGGCCCACGGAGAGCACGCCCCAGAGGCCGTTGACCCCGTGGACGGAGATCGCCCCGACGGGATCATCGACCTTCGCGACCCGGTCAAAGAACTCCACCGCGAGACAGACCAGCGTTCCCGCGACCCATCCGATGATCACGGCGCTCAAGCTGTTCACAAACCCGCTCGGCGCAGTGATCGCGACCAGGCCGGCCAGCAGGCCGTTGCCGGCCATGGAGGCGTCCGGTTTGCCGTATCGCATCCACATGTAGAGGAGTGCGGCGAAGGACCCGGTGCAGCCGGCGAGCATGGTATTCACGGCGATGCTGCCGATCCGCAGACACCCATTCCCCGACGCGCCCAACGTGCTGCCGGGGTTGAACCCGAACCATCCGAACGCCAGGATAAAGCAGCCTAAGAGCACGTAGGACAGGTCGTGCCCGGGAATGACGTTGGGGCTGCCGTCGCGGTTGTATTTACCGATGCGGGGCCCAAGCTGCATCGCCACCGCCAGGCCGGTCAATCCTCCCACCGCATGCACGACCCCGGACCCGGCAAAGTCACAATAGCCGTGCCCCAAGCCGAAGTTCACCCCGAGCTGCGAGAGCCATCCACAGCCCCAGGCCCAGTTGCCGAACAGCGGGTAGGTCAGCGCCCCTAAGAAGATCGTCGAGACACAGAACGCCGAATACTTCCACCGCTCCGCACACGAACCCGTGACGATCGTCGTGGCCGTGTCCATGAACACCATCTGGAACAAGAACAGGACCATGACCGCCACATCGTAAGTCGTCCCGCTCAGGAAGAACCCTTTGGTCCCGAACAACCCCCACGGCTTGCCGAACAGATTCACCGCGTACTCGCTGTTCAGGGGATAGACGCCCCCGAGGTTGGCAATGGGGGCCGAGCCGCCCATCTGAATGGCGAAGCCGCAGACCCAATAGGCAAACAACCCCAGGCCGTACACCATGAAGTTCATCATCATGGTGTGGTTGGCGCTCTTGGCCCGAATGAGACCGGTTTCGACGAGCGCAAACCCGGCCTGCATGAACATGACCAAGAACCCACAGATCAGGGTCCAGACGAAGTTGATCGCGACCTTGTTCTGGCCCACCTGATTGACCACATCCGTCAGCGTCAGGCCTTGCTTGGAATCGGCCACGGGGACATCGTTCACCGTGCCGTACTTCTCCGCTCCAGGATCCCCCTTGGCGGCGATCTCGTCCGTCTTCGGACCGGAGATGGCCTTCAGGCCCTCATCCGTCAATACGGCGGCGTGCGCCCGCTCCACACACACGGGAACGGCCACGCTCAAGAGACTGGCGATGCCCAGGATGGAAAGAAGAGTCACCGTCCCCCATCGTCGTGATGTCATCCGTCGTGCCTCCTGACCGGCTACTTTTTCCATATTGCACGCTCAAGATAGTACCCGTTCAACACGCCGAGACTCCCATAGAGCGAGAGGCCGATGCCGGCGCAGGCGATCAGCGCCCGGCCCGGTGTAGAGGCCGTGATGAGCAGCCCCCCCACCGCGAGCAACCAGCCCCCCACCACACAGGCGATTCCGATGAGCTTCATGCTTCCTCCTTCACCCTGGCCGACTTAAAGAGCGCTCCTGAGAACACGATGATCGCGGCGCCGGCCAGGAAACTGAGGACTCCGCCGCCAATGGCGGCGGTTCCCAAGACCGTGAACCCTAACAAGAACCAGAACACCGCCCATCCCGATGTCGCTGTCGTTCCCATCTTGATCTCCTTCAATGAGCGCACGACTTACGGAGCGCCAGCGAACGTAAGTCGTCTGCGCGAATGTCAAAAGAGCCAGGTCGCCCCGACGCCGACCGTCGTTTGATCCCTGCTGTGGCGGAAGTTCCCACCGGTCGTAAAAAACTTCTTATTCGAGTGGTCGTAGCGAATTTCAGGCCGAATCAGGACCACGCTCCCTTTGCTCTTACCCAGGCCCAGCTTGGTGTTGAGGGTGAAGGTCAGGCCCATGAGATCCTGGTCAAGGCCTGTCGTGAACCCATGGTGATCATTGTAGTACTCGAGGCGCAGACTCGGCTCCAGCCAGTCGTTGACCTTGTAGCGCGCATACCCCGTCACACCACCCCAGGCCGATTTTTGGGTTCCCCTAGTGACGGTGGCAACCCTCGCGTTGTCATCAATGGCCAGGTCGGTGTTGACCATGAAGTTCCAGCCATTGAAGGGACCCAGCATCACCTGGGAATCCCACAGGTGTCGCAGGTCAGCCGACCCGCTCCGCTCGGGACCCACAAGGTAGTTCGTGACAAGCGACAGCCACGGAACTGGGGTCCAGCCAATCGAGGGGCCTATGGTCTTGCCTTTGTTGTTATCGATGGTCACATTCCAGCCGTTCAAGACGTATAAATCGGTATAGAGCGTGTCAGACCACGGGTAACTCACGTGCACGCCGGTATCCTGGAAGGGAATTGCGTACGTGTAGAAGAACGAGTGGCTGTAGTTCCAGTTCTTGACTGTCTCGATCGTCTCCCCCCCGATATGGGTGACGAATTTGCCGGCATCAAACCTCAGTCCCCGGCCAATTGGGGCGAGGTAGCTAAGGGAGGCGTGCTGGAACGTCTTGTCAAAGTCCGACACCGAATCTGTGGCTGCCGGGGCTGCCACACTCCCTTTGATCGTGTCGACGATGATGTCTTGGGTCTCCCCAAAGGCGAGGTCAAACTTGAACCCCAGCCCCCCAAGCTCCGGGACCTTTTCAAGTTCCACCTCAGCCAGGGAGAGTCCAAGTGACTGGTCATGGATGTCAAACGTCCGGCCCTCGATACTGACATCGCGGCCCTTGACAACCGAGGAACCCTGGTTGGCATCGACGACCCTTCGGTCAGGGCCATTGAAGTTGACGACATAGTTGGTATCAACCCAGCCTCGAATCTTCGTCCCTGAAAGCCAGGAAATGCCCGTGAGGGTTCCGAGGTCTTTTGTGGTTGGCACTGTGTAGATACCAGGCACTGGCCACACCGGTTCAGGAATTTCTGCTGCCGGTTGAACTGCCACTGGAGCTTCTCCTCCCCTGGCGAGTTTCCCTTCAAGTCTGGCCAGCCGGTCTTTCAGGACTTCGACCTCCGCCTTCAGTGAGGCGTTGGAAGGCTCATCGGCCCATACCTCAGTGATGAGTGATGAGTGACGAGTGACGAGTGACAACACCAAAACGATGAACGAACTGACGAACTGACGAGCCCACGAGCCCTTCATCCACCGCATTCCCGCCTCCTTCGGTTGTTGAGCCTTCTCCCCCACTCCCATGCGTCCCAGTCTAGCGAGCCACGTTACAACCACAACACGCGCATGTTAAATCTGTGTAACATCCGGAAGGAAGCGGTAGCCGGCATCCCCGACTTCCTCGATCACAACCTGCCTGCCTCGCTCCAGGATCGACTTCAGATGCCGGATGCGCTCTTCCACCATGCGCAGACCCATCAGGTCGTGACGCCCGAGGCCTTCCTCTAAGAGTTGGCGCTTCTTGACCACGTGACCCGCCCGGCTCGCTAAGTAGGCGAGCAGCGCGTATTCGCGGTACGGCAGCGCCAGCGGCTGGTTCTCCAGGAGGACTTGGTAGCGATCCAAATCGATGACCAGGTTCCCGAACTCCAAGCGAAGCGGTTGTGCCATGCAGCCCACCCTGGATGAGCGTAGGCTACGAGGGGAAGGTTACAGGCAGATGACGGGGGGATTAAATCGGAGTAACACTTTCGAGTCCATAGTCCGTAGACCATAGTTCAAGACAAACCTGGCTATGAACTATCGACTATGGACTATTCGTCGGCTCCGCCGACGAATTTATAGCCGACGTTGCGCACCGTTTCGAGGTAGGCACGCCCGCCGGTCTCGATTTTGGAGCGCAGCCGGCGGATATGGACATCCACGGTGCGGGTGCCGCCGTAGTAGTCATAGCCCCAGACCTTATCCAGCAGCGCCTCGCGGCTGAAGACCCGGCCCCGGTGCGTAGCCAGAAACTTGAGCAGCTCAAATTCTTTATACGTCAGGTCGACCGGCGCCCCATCGACGTGGACCTCGTAGCGCTCGAAATCCATCGTCAGATCGTCCAGCTTCAGGCCGTTGGTGCCCTCAATCTTGTTGAGCTTCCACATCACAAAGCGGATCCGCTCGGTCAAGCGCTTGGGGCTGACCGGCAGGGTCAAGTAGTCATCGACTCCCCAACTGAAATCCAGCCGGCCCAGTTGCTCCTCAGTCACCAACAAGATCAGCGGGAGTTCCTTGAGGACGCGATCCTGCTTGATGGTATGGCACAATTTGTGTGGCTCAACGCTGCCACGCTCCAGATCGATCACCAGGATATCGGCCTTGCCAGGCGCAAACGACTCCTTGAAAAATTCCTGGGTCTCGACCATCGAGACCCCGAAGCCATGCTCGAGCAGCCCGGATTTGAGCGGCTTCTTCCCCGCCGGGTCACTGGTGATGAACAGGATTCGATACATCAGCTCTGCCGGTAGCGGTTGGTGATCGGCATGCGGCGGTCTTTACCGAACGCCTTCGGGGTGATCTTCACCCCCGGCGGGCCCTGGCGGCGCTTGTACTCGCTACGATCGACCATCTGGATCACGCCCCGAACCGTCTTGGGGTTGAAGCGATTGCGGCGCAGAATCTCCCACAAGCTACGATCTTCCTCTACATAGGCTTTCAGAATCGGATCAAGCGCCTCGTAGGGAGGCAACGCGTCTTGATCGGTTTGGTTGGGCGCCAGCTCGGCGGTGGGCGGCCGGCGAAACACCGTCTCAGGGATCGGCCGAGCCTTCCCTCGCTGGTTGCGCCAGCGCGCTAATTGGTACACCAGGGTCTTGGGCACGTCCTTGATGACGGCAAATCCGCCCGCCATGTCGCCATAGAGCGTGCAGTAGCCGGTGGCCATCTCGCTTTTGTTGCCGGTCGTGAGCACCAGCCACCCGAATTTGTTCGAGAGCGCCATCAGGAGCGTCCCGCGGATGCGCGCCTGGAGGTTCTGCTCGGTCACATCGATGGGACGCCCCGAAAACAGCCGCTGCAGCGTCTGGAGAAAAGCGGCGAAACAGGGCTCGATGGACAGCTCCTCGCAGCGAATCCACAAGGCCCGGGCCAGCCGCCTGGCATCGTCCTGCGTCTGGCGCGAGGAAAACCGCGAGGGCATGACGACGCCCACGACATGCTCCGGAGCGAGCGCATCCACCGCAACGCAGGCGGTGAGGCTGGAATCGATCCCTCCGGAGAGTCCCAGCACCACGGTTTCAAACCCGTTCTTGCGCACATAGTCCCGGGTTCCCACGACCAGCGCCTCGTAGATTTCCTGAATCGGCTCCAGCGCCCGGCGCCGTGTCGGGAGGAGGCGCGCGCGCGAGCCCGACACTGAGGCCACCCTCGTTGAGATGCCCCGCCCGTGCCCGGGTGTCCCTCGGACTGCGTCCTTCCCTCGTGCTTCGCGCTCGGGACTCCTTCGCTCGGCTTCGCTGAGCTCAGTCGCGGGACTTCTGGAGCGGCCGCTATCAGAGAGGCCGCGGAATGCCGAGTGCGCTGGCACTCGGCCTCGGCGACCCAGCTTCGCTGGGTGCCCCGCCTCGGTCGACGGCAGCTCGAGATCCGTCAGCACGATGTCCTCGTGAAACTGCGCACCCCTGGCAACCAATCGCCCGGAGGCCTCGAGGATCAGGCTCGCGCCGTCAAACACCAGCTCATCCTGCCCTCCGACCAGATTGCAATACGCCACGGCCAACCGGTGGGTCTTGGCTCGTCGGGCACACAGCGCTTGTCGAGCCGCCAGCTTGCCGGCATGATAGGGGCTCGCGGAGAGGTTCACGAGGAGCCGGCATCCCGCCGCGGCCACGACGCGCGCCGGTGCCTCCTGCCAGAGATCCTCGCAGATGGTGAGGCCCACCCGCACCCCCTGCAGGCTGAGCACCAGCGGGGTCGTTCCCGGCGTGAAGTAGCGTTGTTCATCGAACACCCCGTAGTTGGGCAGGCACTGCTTGTGGTAGGTCGCCACGTGACGACCGCCCGCCAGCACCGCCGCGGCGTTGAAGAGCCGGCCCTGGCGATCGCGGTCCACGAACCCCACCAGCGCCACCAGACCCTGCGTGAGAGCCGGCAGGCGGGCCAGCGCCTGGAGGTTCGCCTGCACGAAGGCCGGCTTGAGCAGCAGATCTTCCGGCGGATAGCCGGTGATGGCCAACTCCGGCACGACCACCAGATCGGCCCGCCAGGCTTTGGCATGCACGATCGCCTCGGCGATCCGGAGACGGTTCGCCTCCAGATCTCCCACAGTCAGGTTGAGTTGCGCCAAAGCCACACGCAGTGTCGGCATCGAACGGTGGTGAAGCACACGATCCGGCGAGGGTCGGCAACGTGACCATTATAGCACGGATGAAACCTGCCTTGCCGGTTGAGACTGGCGTCAGGTATGCTTAAGAGGTATGTCAGCCAAGCGAGTGAACCCTGATGGCCACAAATGGTCAGTTCCATTCCAAGCGCGTCCTGGTGATCGACGATGAGGAGAAGTTCGGTTGCCTCATCGCCGGATTTCTCATGGGACGGGGCTACCAGACGAACGTCGCCTCGAACAGCGACGAAGCCTTGGAGGCCCTGGAGCGCTTTGGCCCTGAGATTGTCCTGCTCGATGTGCGCATGCCAGGGTTGTCGGGCCTGGAGCTCCTGAAGCGTATCCGTTCCACCCCCTTGCCGCCGCGGGTCATCATGGTGACCGCCATGGACACCTCAGAGATGATCGATGAGGCCATGGACAACGGCGCCGAGGGCTACCTGTGCAAGCCCATCGACCTCAACCAGTTGGAACAGCTGATCGCTGAGTTGTGACTCCGGCCAGCGTCTCCTCCCCCCGCTCAATCCCTCATAAGGGCACATAAAATTTTTGTTGCAGTTTGGGAAAAACCCACTACACTATGGAGCTAACAAGGAGGGTAGCATGCCCAAACGGTTTGGGGTGTGGTTGGTCATTGGAACGCTGGTCGTGGCGCCAGCGATGGGGTTTGCGGCTGAGCACGGTGGGAAGTCGATGGCTGGGGACCACAAGTTGTGGACGTTATCGTTGACTTCTGACTACACGGCCAGCCCCTGGACGAAGGAAGTCGGCTACGGAAACCGCGCCGGGTCGAAGCTCATCTTCGGTCTCAAGAACGCCCTGGTTGGTTGGACGGAGATCTTCAGGGAGCCCAAGGCAGCGATGGACCGCGGAGACAATTTCTTCGTCGGTCTTGGGAAGGGTCTCAAGAACGGGATTGTGGAAGAGCTCGGTGGCGTGGTCCATATCGCGAGCTTCCCGATCACGTGCCTGGACGTCCCGCTTCCTGGGGGCGGCACCAATTTGATGTAATTCGTCCCTGCCTCTTGGCAGGAGAAGACAAAAGCCCTCGGGAATTCCCGAGGGCTTTTTGTTTTGAACTGCTCCCGTCGTCCGGCTAGACTTCGAGTTTAATCTCGTTCCCTTCCACGCGCACCTGGTAGCTCTTCACGCCAGTGGCCGCGGGCGGCGCGAGCACCTTGCCGGAGGTCAGGTCAAACTGCGCGCCGTGCCATGGACAGGTGACCGCCGTCCCTTCGATCGCGCCTTCGGAAAGCGGCCCGCCCACATGCGAGCACGTATCCTCGATCGCGTAGTAGGTCCCGCCCACATTGAAGACCGCCACCGGCGTGCCCTTGACGTCCACGGTCTTGGCCGATCCCGGCGCGATCTCCGAGGTCTTCGCCACAGTCACGAATTCAGCCATCATCACCTCACAGGAATGCGATGGTCCTTGTCGTCGTACGTGTAACGCGCCTTCCCGTCAACCTTGTGGATGCGCACGTCCACGACGTTCAGCCGGCCCGCCTTGGCCTCGACATCGAAATCCAGATCCAGGAGCTCTCCGCTGGCCGCGTCCCGCATGTCCGTGCAGGAATAGTAGTAGTCGCCGGTCTTGCCGACCCGCTCATGCACGCCCACGAGGGTCAAGGTACGGGTGTTCCCAGTCACCGAGTCCTTGATCGTAAACGCACCCTGCTTCTGCGTGGTCTTGGTAATGTGGTCCCGGATCGTCTGCCGGAGCTCCTCCGCGGTCGGCTCGACCTTCACCGGAGCCTGTTGGACGGCTGTCTGCCCGGCGTGCTCCTTGCCCCCGTGCTCCGCCGCCTGCGCGCCGATCGCAGGGAAAACAACCAGCGCTCCCACGACGATCCCGATCACCCATCGCGGCTTCATATCTTCACCCCCTTCGTGCTGCGTGTCGTGAATCCAAACTGCGTCGTGACCCCCTCAAATGGCTTGCCGTCCACTTCGACATAGGGATAGACCAGGTAATTGACCGGTGGGCCCTCCTGCGCCGGCGCCAGCGTGAGGTTGCGCCCCACGCTGATCAAGAATTTATTCGCATCCCATGAGCCGAAGTAGGCATCCCGCCGCTTGGGATGTTTCCAGGCTTCCGAGGCATCCACCGGCACCCAGCCATGCCCCGCACGATAGAACTCGGCCCAACAGTGGTAGCCGGGGATCGTGCCGGAGGGCTCCTGCGGAATGGTCGCCCCGATCACAAATCGCGCCGGAATCCCGATCGCGCGGCTCATCGAGATGAACAGCGAATGGAAGTCCGTGCAGTTGCCCGCGCCCAACCGGCACGCCCGCACGGTATCGCCACGGCCCCAGCCGGGGGTCGTCTTGTCGTAGCGCATGTGCCCGATGACGTAATCGTAGATCCCGCGGGCTCTGTCACGATCCGTGCGGTGACCGGCGCTCACCTGCGTCGCCAACTGCGTGATCGCGTCATCGACCACCATGAGCGGCTCATCCCGTAAGCTCACCAAGAGCTCATCCGCCGAGGCAACTGACTCGCTGTGAGCCCACCATGCCTTGGGATCTGACCGACGATCGCCAGAGGTGCGCACATCGTAGTCAATCACGACGTCCAGCGGTTGCGACAGCGGGGGGCTCGCAATCAGATAGAGCAACTCGTTGCCAAACACCGGCTCGTCATGGATCTCGTAGGGGAGGCTGCTGCGAATCCGGCGCGAAAGAACCTCTTGATTCGCGCGTGTCTGGGCCAGCGGGATCCAGATGCGCGCGTGGTGAGCGTTGGGAGGGATGTTGGCGAAGGATGCAGTGTAGCGAAACGCAAACGCGCGTCCTGATGAGCGGCGAGGGCCCTGGGCCGTCGTGATGACCGTAGTGACACCAACCAGGATCAGGAAGAAGACAACAGCCTTGCGCGTGCGGGAGTCAGCCATCACGGGATTGAGCACACCAGCTTGCCGAGACTATAGCAAACTTCTGAAGAAGAAGTCAACAGGCGAACCGAAAAACTGAAAAACTTAAAGACCGAAAAACGTTTTTCGGTTTTTTCGTTTTTTGGTTTTTCGGTCCACTCCTACGCATAGCGCTTGCCCCGTGAGAGCATTTCTCGCCGAAGCGCCATGTTCGTCATCGTATCTCGTCACACAAAAGCTGCATGTGGGTGCTCAACACCAACGTTCACAGAACGTTTCTCACGGGGCTTGCGCTCGATTTTCGCCAGCAGACTGTAGGCGCACGGCACGACGAACAGGGTGAGCAGCGTCGAGAGGGCCACGCCGCCGATGACGGCGATCGCCATGGGAATGCGGGTCTCGGCGCCCGGACCGATGGCAAGCGCCGGCGGCACGGCCGCGGCGATCGTCGAGAGCGAGGTCATGAGGATCGGCCGCAAGCGGACCGGGCAGGCGTGGAGCAGCGCCTCGCGGACCGACGTGCCCTCCTCGCGGGTTTGATTGGTGAACTCCACCAGGAGAATCGAGTTTTTCTTCACGATCCCCATGAGGAGGATGAGCCCGATGTAGCTGTAGATGTTGAGGGATTGCCCCGCCATCCAGAGGGCCAGGAAGGCCCCGGACACGCTGAAGGGCAGCGCGAGCAATACCGTGACCGGATGGAGATAGCTGTTGAACTGTGACGCGAGCACCATGTAGGCGACGAGGACGCCCAACCAGAGGGCGAAGAGCAGGCTCTGAAACGATTCCTTAAACGTCTGCGTGCTCCCGCCGAAGACGGTCCGATAGCCCGGTGGGAGCACGTCCTTCGCCATGCGTTTCACCTCGTCGATCGCGGCATTCTGCGATTGGCCCGGGGCGATATTGGCAAACAGGGTGATGGCGCGCTCGCGGCTCCGCCGCGTGATGGTCAAGAGGGTGGGTTTCTCCGCGATCGTCACGACATCCTTCAGTTGCACCAGTTCCCCGCGGTTGTTCCACACCCAGAGCGTGTTGATGTCTTCTTGCCGCGTGCGCTGCGAGGGGATGAGCCGGACCCGGACGTCGTAGCGGCGCCCCCCCTTCGTATACTTCGCCACGCGTTCACCGCCCACCAGGGTGTTCACCGTGGTGCCGATCGTCCCGATGCTCACGCCGCGCTCCGCCGCTTGCCGTCGATCGGGATGGACCTGGACTTCCGGCGTCCCGGTCAGGTAGTCAGTATCCACATCGACCATCAAGGCGCTCTTCGCCATCCGCGAGCGGATGGCTTCGGAGGCATTGGCGAGCGTGTCCCAGTCCGGTCCCCGCACGGAGACTTCAATGGGAAACCCCCGTTGGGCGGAGAATCCCGTCAGCGAAAGATCCTGGATGACCGCCCGCTGGACTCCCGGGATGCGGTTCAGCTCTTTGCGGAACAGGACCATGAGCTCGCCTTGGGAGAGTCGATGGGTATTCGGCGGAACCACCGGCCGCTGACGCGGCGGTTTCAAGGTCACGAACAGTATGCCGGCATTCACTTCGCCGCCGCTGAAGCCTCCGATGGCGGCATAGTAGCCCGAGACCTCCGGGCGGTTCATGACGAAACTCTCGGCCTGTTTGAAGCGCTCATTCGTCGCCTCGATCGACGAGCCCACCGGCGTCTGCAGCCGGCAGAGAAACATGCTCTGATCTTGCGGTGGCACGAACTCTTTGCGCAGGCGGGGCAGGACGGCCAGAGAGCCGACAAACACCACCACCGCCGCCGCCATGACGAGCAGCCGGTGCTGCAAGGCCCAGGTGAGCGCGCGACGGTACTGCGTGGCCAGGCCGCGGAAGCTGCCCTCGACGGCGCGTCCGAGGACCGTGTGGCGCTCTCCGACCTTGAGGAACTGGGCGCACCGCATCGGCGCCAGCGTGAGCGCTTCCAGGAGCGAGAGCGAGACCGCCACCGTCATCGTCACGCCGAATTGGAAGAAAAACTTCCCGATGATGCCCCGCATGAACGCCACCGGCAGGAAGATGGCGAGGATCGCCAGCGTCGCCGCAATGGCGGCAAAGGTGATCTGCCGCGCGCCCACGCGGGCCGCTTCGACCTGCTCGAGCCCGGCCTCCCGGTAGCGCACGATGTTTTCGAGCACCATGATGGCGTCATCGACGACGATCCCGATGGCCAGCGAGAGCCCCAGGAGCGTGAAGGTATTGAGCGTGAATCCCATGAATCCCAAGAAGATGAACGACCCGATGACGGACGTGGGGATGGCCAACAGCACGTTGAGCGTCGCGCTCCAGGAGCCGAGGAACAACCAGCAGACGAGGGCGGTGAGCAGGGCGGAGAGGAGCAGGGTGAACGTCAGTTCCCTCACCGAATCTTCGATGAAGCGGGTGGTGTCATTCACCACCCGCACATGGATGTCCTTGGGAAACTGCGGCTGGAGCTCGGCGAGCCGCTGGCGGACGCGGCGCGCGACCGCCACCGCGTTTGCCCCGCGCTGCTTGCGGACCCCAAGCCCGATGGCGGACTGCCCCATCGTGCGCGAGATCCGTCGCACGTCAGCTAATCCGTCCTCAATGGTGGCCACATCCTTTAAGGAGATCGGGCGATAGACCGGACTGTTGCCGCGACGGGCGATGATCATATTCCCGAACTCCTCGACGCTCGTCGCCTCCCCCATGGTGCGCACGTTGAATTCATGCTCGGTGGTCTCGATCCGGCCCGAGGGCGTTTCCGCATGCTCCGCCTGGATCGCGCGGATGATGTCCTCAACCGTCAGCTGGTAGGCTTCGAGCTTCTGCGCATCGAGCCAGACCCTGAGGTTGCGCTCGACGAACCCGCCGAGGAAGACCTCCCCCACCCCGGTGATCGTCTGGAACTGATCCTTCAGGTGATCCTGGACGTACTCCGTCAGGTCCCGAACCGGCACATCCCCTGAGACGCCCAGCCACATGATCGGGTTGTCCTCAGGGTTGACCTTCGTGACGATCGGGGGGTCGATGTTGCGCGGGAGGTTGCGCTGCGCCTGGGCAATCTTCGTCTCGACTTCCTGGAGGGCGGCGTCGATGTTCCGGTTCAGCTCGAATTCGATGCTGACGGTGGCCTGACCCTGACGGGTCGACGAGGAGACGTCCCGGATGCCCTGGACGGTCATGACCGCTTCTTCGACGATGTCGACGACATCCGTTTCCATCACCTCGGGCGCCGCGCCCTCCCAGGTCAGGTTGACCGAGACGACCGGAAAGTCGACATCGGGGAGTTGGCTGACGCCCATGCCCTTGAAGGTGATGCCGCCGAACACGATGAGGCCCGCCATCAGCATCCAGGCAAAGACCGGATTCTTGATCGAGAGGTCTGAGAGCGTCATCGGGTCACAAAGCCTCCCCTGTCGCCACCCGTAGCTGCCAATACAACCGTTTGGTTTCATACTGCGCATGGAGGACATCCCGCCGGGCGTCTTGCAGGGTCTGCAACGCAAGCAGAACATCAAGATTGCCCACCAAGTTCCTGCGGTAATCCTCGACCTGCAGGCGGTAATCTTCCTCCGAGGCTGCCAGCGCCTGCTCCAGGGCCGCCTGGCGCGCCAACGCCGCGTGCAGCCGCGCGTACACATCCTGGATCTCCAGGCTCGCCGAGCGGGCAGTCTGGTCGAATTGCAGCTTGGCCTGCCGCGCCTTCGAGGAGGCCTCCTTGGTCGCGCCGAAGGCCTCGCCGCCCTGGAACAGTGGCACGCGCACTTTTAACAGGGCATCCCAATCAACGCCCTCACTGACGCCCACCCGCTTGGTGTAGTAGTTCCCTTCCACATTCACCGTCGGGAAGAACTTCGCTTGGGCGATGTGCATCTCTTCCCGCGAGACGCGCCAGGCTTCTTCTGCGACCCGCACGTCCGGACGAGCCGAGACCCCGGCCAGATAGGCAGCCTCCGTCTCCAGCGCCGGCACGGCAAATCCTGCCTCGGTGACGGCGGTGATCGGCGAGGTGCCTGTGAGGAATTCCAGGAGCTGCCGGGAGGTCACCGCGTCGCTGCGCACCCCTTCCATTTGCGCCTCCACGCGGCGCAATCGCGCCTGGGCGCTGCCCCCCTCGCTGGTCCGTGAGCGGCCCAGCCGCTCGCGCTCGGTCAACTCGCCAATGCGCGCCTGCAACGCGTCTTGGATCGCCGCCAGAATCTGCAGGTCCTGCTGATGCTCCAGGAACAGATAGAACGCATCGGCCACGTCCACGAACAAGAGCTGCTCCGCGCGGGCTTTCTGCTGGAGGCGCTCGCGCCGCTCGGCCCTGGAACCCCGCATCGCCGAAAACTCCTTAAACCCTGAAAACAGCGGCTGGCTGAAGGTGAACTTGCGCTCGGGCCCCTCTTTCAAGGTGAAGGCGCTTCCTCCGCCGCCGGCCTGCCGTTTCTCGGACGACTCGAAGGCGATGTTGGGCAGCGCCGTGCTCAGGACTTGGAGGAAGCGTCCCTCGGTCTGGCGCACCAGCTCCGCCTGGATCGCGATGGTCTCGCTGCGCTTGAGGGCCAGTCCGTAACATTCGGCCAGTGTCAGCGGGAGAGCCTCCGCGGTGCCCGGCTGGGACTCCTCCGCCGCCCAGGCTGCAACCGGCAGCAGCAGCAACACGGGAAGGAGGCGGCGCCAGGCGCGATGCTCCATGGGGTTAGCGCGATGGTTGCAACTGGCCATAGAGTTTCGTGACGACCCGGTGGAAGGTGGCAAGTTCCGCGGGCTTGAGCGAGCGCAACACTTCTTCCCAGCGATGGCGCACCACAGCTTGAAAGGCGTGGATGAAGGCGTACCCCTTGGGGGTGAGCGCCACCACGACCTGTCGCCGATCTTCAGGCTTGGGGTGGCGGCGTACGTAGCCCGCGCGCACCAGGCGGTTCACGATGCCGGTGGCGGTGGGCATGCGCACGTGCATGTTGCGCGCCAGCGTCCCCATGATGCACTCGCTGCGCTCGCCGTAGCCATGCAGCGCCATGAGCACCAGAAACTGCGTCTGCGTCACGCCGCGCTGGACAAAGAAATCCAGCTGGATGCCCTGGATGATCCGGGGCATGAGCTGGGCGATCGCCTGACCGACGCGTTGGCGAGTGACCGAGGCCATATTAGTTTCTTTATGCTAAATATTAGCCTAAAGAAACTAACTTTGTCAAGGCGCGTCAGGACTGTGGAAGAGAGGAAGTATTACGGGGCGCGGTGGAGGAGGTGGCCATTCTAGACGACGATCCCAATGGCCCGCATGATCGCTCGTTCGATTTCGACCATCGTGGTGTCCTGGACCTTCCCAGCAAAAGGGCCTCGCAAGAGAAACGTCTTATCCAGTGTTGTCAACTGCTCACACTTAGCAATGGAGACATGGGCCAGGCCGCCTTCATCTTGTTCGAGTTGCACATGGGTTGGAGCCTGTCGAAGGGCGGTGGTCAGCGGGACCACCATGACATCATGAGCAAGTCGGTTGCGGACGTCCAAGGAGACCACAAGGGCCGGACGAGCTTTCTGGTCACGGGGATGACCAGGCAACTTGACGAGGTAGATCTCCCCTCGGCGTGGAGACTCAATCATCCCAGAGCCGTTGAGCCTGGCGGCTGGCTAACCGAGTCCACGCGCGCTCTTCCCGCTGTTCCTTCAGAGTACGAGACTGATAGTATGCCACCACGCCCTGTTCAATGGCGTGGCGCTGCTTTTCGAGCCGCCACAAGCGCAGGGCTTCTTCGACAACTCCTGAGCGTGAGCCGACATGGTGGGCCTGGACTTCTTGGTCCACGAGCTTGACCAACTCCGCATCAAGGCTCACCGTGACCTTTTCTTTCACGGCATCCCGCATCGTTTCCCTCCTATAAGCTTACTTCTAGTATGACTATAGCACATCCATTTAGTAGGTTCAATGGTAAGAGTGATGGTTACAGAGAGCGACAAGGGCGGAACGCCAAGGCGTTCGAAGCCGGATTCAGCAGGCGTAGCTTACCAATGGTTCAGGAGGAGTCCGAGCAGAAAGACCTGCGGCAGCGTGAGGACCAGCATCCACAGGGCGGCGCGCTTGCCGACGTTGGTCCAGACCAGCCCCAGCTCGGTCACGTTGGTCACGACCCCGCCCATCAGGAACGCGAAGCTGTTCCCCAGCGCCCCCGTCTGTTTAAACAGCTCAAACGCGAGGGGGGCGCTGCCTTCCGAGCAGGTTTCAATAATCGTCGCCATCACCATCGTCGCCACCAGCCCCAGCCAGGTGGGCCCGAAATACCGCGCGAACACCTCGTGCGGGATGAACGTGCCAAGCAAGCCGGCCAGAAAAAACCCGATCGCCAGCCACCAGACGATCATGTCCGCCAGCGTCCAGGCGCCTCGCGCGACGACGCGGAGGTCCTGCCGGAGTTGCGTCGCAGTCAGCCGATACCGGGACGCCCGTTGCGCGATGTCCTGCAGGATGGAAAAATTCGCCTCCACGCTGACCGTATTGGGATTGGGCTCGATCGCCCCGCGGCGTTCAAGCTGCAGGAACATCAAGCCGGTCACCAGGGCCACGGCCAGCGCCGCCAGGATGATGACGAACCCTTTGATGCCGAAGAGACTCAGCATCACCAGGGTCAGAGAGAGGTTCGCCCAGGGGCTGGCCAACAGAAAGCTGACCACGGCGGCCGGGGAGGCGCCTTTCTTGTAGAGCGCCATCGACATCGCCAGACAGCCGTGGCTGCAGCTGCTGAACAGAACGCCCAACCCGGTCGAGAGCGCAATGGTCGCGGGGCGCGGCGTGCTGAGGGACTTCGCGATGTAGCTCTGCGGGACGAAGCGCTCGACCATCCCGCCCAAGAGCAGCCCCAACCCGATCGCCCACCACGTCATTGCGACATAGCCCCAGAAGACCAGGACGGCTGGCCGCAGGGGCGCCCAGACCCATCCCGCCGCTAACAGCGGAACCATGACGCGCAGGACCCACTGTTTCGGCTGGGTGTACCAGCGGGCTCTCGTCCCAGGAGCGCAATGGTCACAGGAAGCCGTCATGCACGCTCCAGCAGCGATACCGCTGCCCGATACACCTCATCGACCGTCAACGCCTCAAGGGAGGAAGACTCGTACTCGCCATGCGCCGGCATCGGGCCCTGGTGCGCAACCTCCTTGAACAGGACGACGTGATGGGGCCCGAGCGCGTGCCATCGCTCACGGTTCAACCCTGGTTGGTTGCGTCCGAAGATGTCCACCACCGGGGTGCCGACCGCTGCCGCGACATGAACCGGCCCGGAATCGTTGGAGATCAGCAGGCGGCACCGCCTGAAGACGCAGGCCAACTCCCCGACCGACAGCGTCCCGGCCAGATTGATGGGGCGATGGCGCATGGCCCGTTGGACGGCGTGCGCGTGTTCCTCATGTCCTGGCCCAGCCACGAGCACCACCTGCGCGTGGCGCTCCTCGATCAGCCGATCCGCCACCTGAGCAAAGCGCTCCGGCTTCCAGCGTTTGGACAGGCTGCTGGCGGAGGGGTGCATCGCGACCAGGCAATCCGCGTGGCTGATCCCATGCTGCTGCAAGCGCTGCTCAATGCGGCGATCGAGCTCCGGATGAATCGGCACGAAGGGACGCGGCGCTGAAGGGTCAATGCCGAGTGCGCGCACCAGATCCAGCGTGTAGTCCGCTTCATGCCTGGCGCCTTCCTGTTTGCGATGCGCGAGGCGGTGCGTGAGAAGCCAGCGGTAGTTGCGGTCGTACCCGATGCGGACCGGGATACCGGCCAGCCAGGCAATCCAATGCGAGCGATTGCCCGGATGCAGCACCAGCGCGGTGTCAAACTGATGCCGCCGAAGCAATCTCGCAAATCGCATGGTGCTGATCACGCCGCGGTGACGGCCATCCTTGTCGTAGAGCATCACCTCGTTCAGGTACGGGTTGCCCTCGACGAGTTCCCGGCAGACGGGGCGCACCATCATCGCGATGAAGGCGTGGGGGTACGCTTCACGAAGCGACTGGAGCACCGGCGTGGAGAGGACCACGTCGCCAATACGGTCGAGTCGAATCACCAGAATCCGTTTCGGAGCTGGGACCACAGGCGTGCTCTTGATATCGCGTGTCTCACTCATTCAGCTTGACGGTCATTCCTGTTTCGCCGTTTCCACATCGAGGAACTCCCGCGCAATTTCAAAGTCCTCCTTCTGCGCGTACTCCTTGAGCAGCTTCAGTTGAGCCGGGATGGAGAAGCTCTCTCTTCCTCTTGCTCCTTGCTAGAGACTCGGGCGTATAAAACGGCGGTCATAGCTTCCTCAATCGAGCACCACTTCAATAACAGTTTCGCTTCTGCGACTCATGCGATCTCCATCGATGACAAACTCCACAGTGTATCTGCCAGCGCTGGGAAATGTTACCCATAACGGCTCATCTACATTTAACGGAGTACTATTGATGGGCTCCCCGAAAGCAAAGGAGTAGCGTTGATTTGGATATTGGACTTGCCAGCCGCCCCCATGTCGAACGCTCAGCCCTTCCTGAAGAAAATGTACTTGAAGCCTGGGATGCTCTAATGGAGACCCGGATTGATTTTCAATCGCTGGTGTAAAACGAAGAGGCTTGCCGGGAACAAATTTCTTACGTAACACAGCTTGTGGGGTCAGCCTTAATCCGGCATCCGGAGCGTAATTCGAATGGTCGTCCAGTTCATAAGGATATCTTTCCCCTACAAATATCTTGTTGGCGTCAATAGGTAGCGAGGAGGTATTGATGCCACGCTTCAGGGTCTCAATCCGCTCAATGAATCGTCTGGCGGAGTCTTCGCGGCGCTCCATTGCTTCGCGTTCGGTTTGGCAGCTGGAGACGGCCGAGGAGGTTTGCCGGTATTGGCACAGTGCCCACTCCCGGCACGCGAGCTGGATCGACTGATTCAGCAACTCCCATTTCGAGTCGTAATCTTTCAATTCCTGCGACAAGCGTCGGTATTTCTCCGCCGCAATGCGCCCCTTGGCCGACTGCAACTTTTCGCGCTGTGCGTCGATTTCGAGTTTCACACCGCTAATCTCTCCCACGACTGACTTGGTAGAGCACAGCCGTTCCACATAGGCAAGCTCGTTCCGCTTGCTTCCAGCCAGTTGCGCACAGCCGCAGGATATGAGGACCAGCGTAAGACATGCGGCCCTCATCCTGGCCACATGGCTACTGCCGGTCAAGACGTCTGTGCTCGGCCCTCTGCGGCATTCCATCAATGCTAACCTCGTAGTCACTGGATTAGACGACCCACAAGTCAATTGCTGGTTTCCTTCTGCGTCGCTTTCAGTAGCGCGTTATGGGCGTCGGCCAGCTCGTTTGTTTTCTCGTTCCAATACGCGACGATATCCATGAGAGGTTCAAGGTTCTCTTTCTTATCGAGATCCACGCCCATCTTCTGAACAACGCCGCACGCGATTCTCCCGAGAACCGTATCAATTCCATTCTCCCAGTTATCTCTTGGAGCCAAGTCAGGCCATTTGGCTGCGCCTTCGGAGATTCCTTGAAACCCCTCACGCAGCTTATGCATACCGTTGCCTTGCCAGCTGGGCTCTCGATGGCCCAGCAGAACAAATACTGCGTCAGGCAACTTGGCAAAGAATTGCTCATTGCCAGCGGCCTTCATGCCGTATTGCTGGGCGAGGTAGGCAAAAAGCTGTATGGCGAGTACGTATGTTCTGCCATCGCTCTCTTTGTCCGCCTCCTTGCGGTATTTTTTCAGAGTATATTGTGTTGCATCGTCGGCGATGGATAAAACCCGCGCAGCATAGCGATGATAATGGGGCCACATTTTCTCATCAAAGCCATACTGCTCCGCGAGGCCGTATGACAGGCTTGCCTCTCCGGCCTCTTCTTTGTCAGCGTCGACCTTGGCAGCTACCGTATCGACTACCAATTCAATGAGGAGTTTTTTAACTTTCTGTTGCTGATCAAGGGCTTTTTTGAGACTTGCAACAGTAGCCTCAGAAGTACGTTGTATATTCTTCCCGTGCTCATGAAGAGCTTCCTCGGATTGCATGTCAAGGACTCGGGTGGTTCCAAAAATCCTAACGAACGCGCGGTAATTCTTAGACCACTCCTGATAGCAATCAAGCATTAATGCGTATTCGTTATGCATTGCGCGGCGTGGCTGAGGAGGAGTCAGTGCATTCAATGCGCGTCTGGTATCGATGATTAGAGAATCCAGTTCGTCAAGAAGAGTTATTTGTCTCGGGAAAGGAAACGGGAAAGGTTCGGTCGAGGCTTTCAGCCCTTCAAGGTTCTTTTGAAAAACGTCATCCTCTTCTTTATAAACCTCGTGCAGCTTTTTCGCTGCGCCGAATAGTGTGTCGAAACTATCTCCGAAGAGTTTGCTGAAGTTTGCGGCGTATTCTTGGTAGGAAGGATCGTTACGAATTGTTTCGAGAAGGCTGCCCTCGGTACTCTGGGCTACGTCTTTCCTTGTTTCCCTTCGCTTACGCCATAACCAAACGCCCAACGCGATGAGGACAAGGACTGTTAGAAAGCCCATGCTTCCTCCTTCCAGCCGCTCACCTTTTGGCCTTAATCAGTTTGCGAATGTGGTACTCGTGAATCTGGCCCGGCTTCATGCGGCGATTGTAGTTCAGGACACCCGCATCGGCTGCATTCGGGACACAAGACTCTTTCGGCGTTTGCTCAGAATGGCATTGCGCCACCACACTCTGTGAGCGGACGTCTTCGTTGTGTGGTTGAAGCGTCTGGCTCAGAGATCACACCAGGGATAGACCGTCACGCCCTCTCGCCGGACAGCCTCTGCGCCCGCGTACACGAGCGCCGCCGGCGCATCAGGTTGCCGCCGCAGGTGTTTCCAGAACCGCAGCGCGCGAAACGCTTCCCCGGCGAGCGTCTGGGAGGACGTCACGTCAATGGGAAGCGCCTGGTCGCCCCAGTCCAAGAGCAAGTCGATTTCGTGCCCGCTGACATCGCGCCAGAAGTACAGGGGAGGCGCCTCACCGCGGTGCACGAAGTTTTTGTAGAGCTCAGCGAATACAAACGCTTCAAACAGCGCGCCGCGCGCCGAATGATGATGCAGCTCCTCTGCTGTGCGAATATTGAGCAGCATGCACAGCAAGCCCGTATCCAGGAAATAGAGCTTGGGCGTCTTGACGATCCGCTTGCCGAAATTGCGGTGGTAGGGACGCAGCAGCGCGACCAGAAAACTGGCTTCCAGAACGGAGAGCCAGCGCCTGGCGGTGGTATGCGTCACGCCGCAATCCGAGGCCAACGCGGAGTAGTTCAGCAGTTGGCCGTTGCGCCCGGCGCACAGTTGCACAAAACGCCGAAAGGTCTCCAGATCGCCGATGTTGAGCACATTGCGCACGTCCCGCTCCAGATAGGTCTGGTAGTAATTGGACAACCACTCTCTGGCCGGCAAGCGCTGGTCATGAATCCGTGGATAGAGCCCCGTAAACAACAACTCGACGAGGCGTGGAGGGGGGCGCCCCTCACGTCTCATGATCGAATGCCGATGCCCCACCATGTGGGGAGCAATCGGGTGTCGACCCTCCAATTCAGACAGAGAGAGCGGCAGCAAGTGAAGCACCGCGCATCGGCCGGCCAGCGACTGACTGATCTGTTGCATGAGCAGGAAGTTGTGCGAACCGGTGAGGATGAATTGGCCTGGCCGACGACGTTCGTCTGTCAGCACCTGAATGTAGGAAAATAACGCGGGGGCGCGTTGCGCCTCATCGAAGATGACCGGGCCGTCGAACTGCGCCAGGAACCCCTTCGGATCATTGAGGGCAAACTCGCGCTCATCCGGAAGCTCCAGAGAAACATACACATAGTCGCCAAAGGCGGCGCGCACGAGGGTCGTTTTCCCGGATTGGCGCGGCCCGGTCAGTGTTACGACCGGGTAGCGTGACGCGGCGGTCTTGAGTGTCTCCGTCAGTTGTCGCTTGAGCATATCTGAATCCTGATAATTGAATATACAACATTCATATATCTAGTGTCAACCTTCACCCATGACGACGCCGCTCTGTCTCCGCTCTCTCGCTCAATAGGGATCCGTGAATCCAACGGTGTCAGGGGTGCAGTTCCTGAATGGCGGCACTCCGCGAGGCGCTGGCCCCGGCGAGCAACTGGCGGGCCGCCTCGTACACTTCGTCAGGGGTGAGGAAACGCATGCACTCGTGATTGAAGCGGCACAGCGCCCGCTCGCACGGGACGCAGAAGAGCTTGCGTTGCAACGTGCGATCCTGCGGACCTGTCGGCCCATACTTGCGCGGATCGGTCGGCCCGAACAGCGCCAGCACGGGTGTGTGGACCGCGCAGGCCAGATGCAGCGAGGCGGAATCGTTGGTGAGCACCAGGTTGGCCCGTTGCATCAAGGCAGCCAGCTGCTGCAGCGTCGTGGAGCCTGCCGCATTGTGGGTGCGATGCTGCATGGCCCCCAGGACTTCTTGAATAATCGGGATTTCCTCCGGCTCGCCTGTCAACACCACTTCCACCTGTTGCTCGCTGATGAGCTGATCCGCGACTTGCGCGAAGCCTTCCGCTGACCAGCGCTTGATGTGGCTGCGCGCCCCTGGGCAGATCACCACCAGCGGTTTCGCATGATCAACCCCCCACCGCGTCAGGAGGCGTTCCACCGAGGCGTGGTCATCCGAGGAGATCCACACGCCCTGCCCGTTGATCCCCGTCGCTGCAGGACCAAGTCGCGGGGCCTGCCTGGCCAGGCGCCACAGATGCCGCTCGCGCATATGCGTCACGGCACGCGGAAGCGGCCAGAGCGCACGGATCAGGCGCCACGGCTTCCACAGCAACGGCAGGACCGTCTGCCGCAGATCGATGAGCGTATCCGGGCGCAGCTGCCAGACCGCCCAGACCAACCGCAGGCGACCCGCCAGGCCGCTCCACTCCTCCATGCACCACACCTGCCGGATGCGCGGATCGTTGGCGAACACCGCGCGCGCCCGTTCGCCGACCAGCAGCGTCACGTGCGCGGAGGGGTAGGCGGCATGCACCCGCGCCACGACGGGACTCATCAGCACGGCATCCCCGACGTTGGACGGCCCGACGACCAGAATCCGCTTTGGAGAGGGTGGAGGGTGGAGGGTGAAGGGTGAAGGGAAAACCCGAAGCGTGCTCATGCGACGCGACTTCCTTCACCCTTGACCCTTGACCCTTCACCCTCAAGCAGGGTCTGTGCTGCCGTATAGACTTCTTCCACCGAAATGGCCGCCATTCCTGGAGCGCCTGGATGCCGAGGATTCAAGCAGGGAATGCGGGGACAGCAGTCCGGATGGTGAATCACGACGGTCGAGGCCGGATCGCCCAGTGGTCCCGTGATCGCTGGAGACGTGGGACCATAGAGCGCGACCACCGGACGCTTGAGCGCGCAGGCAATGTGCAGCACACCGGTGTCGTTGGACACGACGAGGCCGGCACGCTCCAAGCAGGCCGCCAACTGGCGCAGGCTGGTGCGCCCGGCGAGCACGACCGGCTGCGCGCGCATCTGCTGCTGAATCGCCCTGATCAACCCGGCGTCCTCAGGCGAACCGGTCAGCACCACCGCGTGCGTGCCGGCGCGCGTGAACCGTTCGCCCAGTTGCGCGAATTGCGCAGGAGGCCACTGCTTGTGCGCCCAGTTCGCGCCTGGATGCAGCACGATGAACAGCCGGCCTTCCACTCCTGCTTCCCGCAACATGGCCGCCGCCTCGTGGCGCTCCTCATCAGAAGGATAATACGCATAGGCCGGCGCCTCGCGCTGCGTGATCCCCAATGGTTCCAGGAGGCGCAGGTAGGAAGCCGCTTTGTGCGTCGAGGCGCCAGGGGGCGCGACCCGATCGGTCAACGCCCAGCGGCTTTTCCAGTGGTTAAACCCGATGCGCCTGGGGATGCCCGCTGTGGCAAGCAGCAGCGCACGGCTCAGGCTCCGGCGCAGGATGACGGCGGTGTCAAAGCGCCTTGCGCGAAGGAGGGTGGCCAGGCGCCATTTGGCGGCGAGGGATCGATGCGCGCCCTCCTCGTCGTAGCGCACGAACTCGTGCAGCGTCGGGTTGTGCGCCAACACGTCCTGGCATCGCGGGACCCCCATCGCGGCGATCACGGCACGGGGCCGCGCGCGCCGCAGCGCCGACAGGAAGGGCGTGGCAAAGAGCGTTTCCCCAAACCAGTTGGGTAGGACGATCAGGAGGCGCTCGTCAGACATTCCTCATACACCTGTGCTACCTGCGTCACGACTCGCGAAAAATCATAGCGCGACCTGGCGATCGCCTGCGCCTCCTGTCCAAGCCGGTGCGCGAGCGAGCGGTCTTCCAGCACCTGGAGCATCGCCTCGCCCAGCCGCGCAGGCGCCTCAGTGGGCACCGTCACGCCAACCCCGCTTTCCTGCAGGACCCAGGACGATCCCCCGCCTCGTTGCACGGCGACGACGGGACGAGCGCTGGCCATGGCTTCCAGCAACGCCAATCCAAATCCCTCCCGCGTCGCCGGCAAAAACACAAAGACATCCATGATCGACAGCACGACGCGCGTGTCCGGGACGCTCCCGCGAAAGCGGACCGCCTCAGCTACGCCGAGCGCTTCGGCCAGCCGCTCCAGCCGTGGGCGGTCTTCTCCGCTGCCCACAATCAGCAACCTCGCGTGGGGGACTCGCGCTTGGACGTGCCGGAACCCTTCAAGCAGTTGTGCCACCCCTTTATCAGGAACCAACCGCGAGATAGTCCCGATGACCGGCCCGTGTGAATCGAGCCGGCACTCTTGGCGGCACTGCTGCTGCTGATCGCGATTCACAGGATCGGCAAATCGCGCCACATCGATCCCGTGCGGAATGAGCCGGATGCGCTCAGGCGGGACGCGAAAGACCTCCCGCAGATGTGCGGCGACCGGCTCGCTGATGGCAATCGTGAGCTCACCCGTGCAGGGCCACCACCGGCGCGAGAGCCGCCGACGGTAGAAGCCGTGCCAGGTCGTCACGTAGGGGATGCGATGATGCGCCGAGAGCCGGTGCGCCACCACCTGAGCCACCCGCGTGTGCGCATGGATCACGTCCACCGGCTGCGCGCGCAACTGCCGGCTCAATTGCCGCGCCGCCCACCACACCTGCGGGCTGAATTCCGCGCTGGTCTTCAGCGGCAGGCGCCGGTGCGCAATTCCGGCGTCGCTCAAGCGCCCCTCCCACGCGCCGCCACCGGAGGCGACGACGACGCGATGGCCGCGCGCCGCCAGCGCCTGCGCGAGGCTGGTCACGTATGTCGTGATCCCGCCGACCTCCAGATGCGAGGTCAGATGAAGAATATTCATACCTAAGTACTGCTGGGGCGGGTGACGAGTTCGCCAACGAGCTGTGCGACTTCATCCACCGTGATCTGTTTCATGCAGGCATGCGTGATGGTGCGGCACCACGTGGAATAGCAGGGACTGCACGCGAGATCTTTCTTGAGCACCCGCACCGACGGCGCCTGAGGCGCATGGCGGGCGGGATCGGTCGGCCCGAACAACGCCACCGTGGGGGTCCCCATCGCCGCCGCAAGATGCAAGGGGGCGGAATCCGTGGTCACATACACCCGGCAGCGACGGATCAAGCACGCCAGCTCCATCAGCCGCAAGACCCCCAGCGCCTCCAGCGGCCGCGCCCGGCTTAAAGAGCGCACCTGCGCTCCCAGCTGGCGATCCGACGCCGCGCCCGTGAGGACAGGCTGGCTGCCGCGCTGCGCCAGGTGGTCGCAGAGCGCCGCCCATCGCTCCACCTCCCAGCGTTTCGTGCGCCAGCGCGAGCTTGCGCCGATATGCAGCCCGATGAGGGGCTTGGTCCCATCTGCCCCCGCGTCCCACAGCCACTGCTCCAGGTGTTGCTCATCGAGCTCCGAGGGCCACAGCTCCAGCCGGTCGCCGTCGGCCTTAATACCGGCAGCGCCGAGCAGGTGCTGCTGATGCGCGACCGGATGCATCGGCGCGCGCGGCAGCGTCACCGGCTGATTCAACAGCCACCCGAACCGGCGCTGGTACCCAATCCGCAGGGGAATGCCGGCCAGCCACGCCAGCAGATGCGTGGCGCGGCTGTTCTGCAAATCAATCGAGACATCCGCCCCTTCGCGCGCCAGGCGACGCGCGAAGGCCCACTTGCCCAGGAGCATTCGCTGCCTGCGGCGGGCATCATAGACGAGCACCTCGTTGACGTATGGGCAGCGGGCAACGGCCTCGTAGTAGGCGCGGTCCACGACCAGCGTGATCGTCGCGTTGGGATAGTGACGACGGATCGCGCGCAGGCTGGGGGTGGCCAGGATCACATCGCCCAATGCGCTCAGCTTCCACACGACGATCCGGGGACGCTGCACGCACTCCTCATACACCGCCAGCGTGCCCTCCACCATCCGGTCCGCCGAAAAGATTTCCTCGACCCGCCAGCGCCCCTGGCGCGCCAGTTGCGCACGCAGCGGCTCGTCGTGGATCAGGCGCGCGATCGCCTGCGCCAGCGCCCCAGGATTACCGGGTGCGACGAGCAATCCCGTGCGCCCATCCTCGATGATTTCCGCCAGCGCCCCGATGCGCGAGGCGATCACCGGCACGCCGACCGCCTGCGCCTCGATGACGCTGCGGCCGAATGACTCCGGATAGGTCGAGGGCATGAGGAGGACATCCAGGGACTGCAAGCACGCGGCCACGTCTTGCTGCGTGCCCATCCATTCAATCGCCTGCGCGACCCCTAATGACTCCGCCAACTGACAGAGGTGCTGCCGGACGAGTGGTTTGTGCGCCGGCGCATCCCCGATGACGCACAGCACCACCGGCAGGCGCTGCTGGACCAATTGATGCAGGGCGCGAATCGCGACCTCATGCCCTTTGAGGGGCGAGAGGCGCCCGATGATGCCGATGCGCCAGGGCCTCTGTGAGCCCCCCCGACCGCGGTCGGGGTCGGGGCGCAGGCGAAACGTCGCCAGATCCACCCCCCGCGGGACCACGCGCAGCCGCTGGGGCGGGAACCCGAATCGGTCGATGAGATAACGGCCAAGCGCCTGCGAGGGCACGATCACCAGTCTCCCCCACGTCATCGCGCGAGAAGCCGGATGCGGCGCGTAGAACCCATGACAGGTGGTCACAAACGGCACGCCGGTCTGCCGCGCCGCCAGATAGCCGCTCCAGGCCGGCACCCGGGAGCGGGCATGCACGACGTCCACGCCCGTGGCCCGGATGAGGTGCGCGAGCGCCGGCACCTGTTGCCAGATCGTCCAGGGCGCTTTGCGATCGACCGGAAGGGTGTAGTGCCTGGCGCCCACCTGCAGCAACGGTTCCACCAGGGCCCCGCCGGCTGAGACCACGCTGACCCGATGCCCGCGGCTGATGAGGCCCGTGGCCAGATCCAACACGCCCCGTTCCACGCCGCCGACGTCAAGACTGGGAATCAACTGGAGGATATGCATGATGGCTGAATGCGAGATGAGCCGCCGCGCTAGAGGAGCCGCTTGACGGCGTCCTGCACGGTCGCGTAGGTATCGAGCTGCCGAAGCGGCCGGCCTTGGGCGAGGGCCCGACGAATCGCCTGGCCCAATCCCGGCAATGCGGCGCGGTGGAGATAGCCTTCGCGAGCCAACGACGACAGGTGGTGTTGAGCCTTGGTGGGACGTGCCGAGCGAGGATGCCGAAGCGGTGGTTCCACGACGACGACCGACCGACCGCTGGCGCACGCTTCGGACACCATCGAGATGCTTTCCCCGGTCACCACCACGGCGCTTGCCCACCCCAGCATCCCTTCAAGGGTCCCCTCGAGCCGGTCACGGCTGGCCAGCAGCAGTAGTTGGCATCGGAGATGAGCAGCGACGTGATCGGTCAACCACCGTTCCACCGCAGGGGCCGTTCGGCGAGACGTCGTCACCGCACACACGCTGTCGGTGTCTTCGCACACCGCCAAGACGTCCTGCATGACGGAAGCCGCAAACTCCTCCGTCACCTGATACTGGGAGGTCTCCCCGCCGAACAGGACCGCAAGCCCCGCGCGCGCTGGGGTCAGCGGCTCGCCCGAGCGGAAGCGGGGATGAGCCCGGAGGCGCTCGCGGGCCTCCAGCACGTGCCCGTTCTTCACGCCGGTCAGCGCGCCCAAGGTCTGCACGACGTTCGCCCGTGGGGGGAGGCGATCATGGACCGGCACAAACGCCAGGCTGAAGCGGCGCAGCGGAATGGGGGTGGGATTCATCACGACGATGGACCGCGCCCGATTCTCGGCACTGAGCAACGTATTGACCGGGGCCGTCGAGGCGCCGCACGAGATCACGACGTCAGCAAATGTCCGCGTCACGATCTTGGCGCACGACGGCTTCAGGGCCCATCGCAGCACCGTCAGGCCCCCCCACCCCCGCGGCATGAGCCAGGCCCACACGGTGGCGAGCAACCGTCCCGCCCGATGGCGATAGCGCACCTCCACAACCTGCTCCTGGACCATCGCCGCGTGTTCTTTCACGGCCTGGAGCACCGTGAGGGACTGTTTGAGGTGCCCGAGCTTGCCGTCGCTCAACACCAGGACGCGACGCGCCGGGGTGTGCTTCCAACGCTTGTGCAACCACAACCACTGCGCAGGATCCGCCTCGATGTGCCCAGCGAGCATGTTGGCGAACTGCTCGATGCCGTCGCGCACGATCGCCTCCGGCTCACCGTTGCGCGGCAGGTCGATTGGCGGCTCGACGACTAACCGATGATGGGGTCCGTTCACCCGATAGATGAACACCGGGAGAATGAGGGCCTGGCGCGCGCGGGCCAGCTCGAAGGGGCCTTTTGCAAAGAGCGCGGGCCGGCCCAGGAACTCGATGAGGACGCCCTGGCGGGTGGCTTGATCCCCGACGATCCCGACGAGTTCACGACGGTCTAACGCCTTCAACAGCTGGCGCATCGCGCCGCCCTTGTGCACGATGTGGCAGCCCTTGGACTGCCGATACGACACCAGCAGTCGATAGAGCCTCGGAAACTGGTTCTGCGCGCGCGCCAGCGCCACGACGGAGTGCCCTCTCAGGGCCGCCGCAATCGAGCAGAGCTCCCAGTTGCCGAAATGGCCTGACAACACCACGATCGGCCGGCCTGACGCTACGGCCCGATCAAAATATTCAAGGTTGACGACTTTGACATAGCGCTCCATGTAGGCCGCGTCGATCACCGGAAGCCGGAGCAGCTCGATCAACCCCGCGCCCATGTTCCGGAACACCTGCCGCACGATCCGCTTGGCCTGGCGGGGGCTGATCCGCTCGCCATAGGCGGCCTTCAGATTCAGGTAGCCGATACGCACCCGCTTCGGCTGCAGCCAACAGGTGAGCTGCCCCAGCGCTTCGCCCAGGCGCACGCACAGTCCGGCCGGCAGCCGGCACAAGACCCAGCCGATGACGCTAACGAGCCCACACAGCAGCCAATCGAGCATCCAACTCCGCCTCCCCGCTCAAGAGCCGCATCCCAATCCGCAGCACCCAGCACGGGATCAGTGTTCCCGACGAGCGCGTCACGTGACGCAACCGCATGAGATCTTTCTCCGTCGTGACAACCGCCGCAGCGCCCGACGACACCGCCGCCTGGACGATCTGCTGCCATTCCTCCGCGCGATAGCGGTAGTGATCCGGATAGGTCGTATGGGACACGACGGTCGCGCCGAGCCGCCGGACCGTTTCCTCGAATCCCTCCGGGTCACCGATCGATGAGAGCAAAGCCACCCGGTTGCTGGCCAGGCCCTCCAGCGGCACCGGCTCCGAGGTCATGGCCTCCCACACCCCCTCGGGCTCATGGATCGCCGTCGCCAAAATCGCGCGCGGATTGAAGGTTTTCAGCCGCTCCGTGAGAGCGGCGAGTTTGTCCAGCGACTGATCCACCTTGGTGATCAGGATGACATCGGCCCGGCGCAGCGAGCTCAGCGGCTCGCGCATCGGCCCGCGCGGCAGAAGCGGCCATCCATCCAGCGGCATGCGCGCGCTCACCAGGATCAGCTCGCAGTCCCGTGCCAGACGCCGGTATTGCAAGGCGTCGTCCAACACCACCACGTCGACCTGCCATTGCTCGCGAGCCATCCGTCCGCTCTGTTCCCGCCGTGTGCCGACGAGCACCGGAACCCCGGCCAATTGGGACGCCAACAGTTGCGGCTCATCAGGCAGGCCGTCCGTGGTCTCCGCCGCTCGTCCATTCACCTGAAGCCCTCCGTCCTCCCAGGTCAGCCAGTAAGGTTGCGGACGCGTGCCGCCGTAGCCGCGCGAGAGAATGGCCACGCGCTTGCCTTGCCGGCGCAATTTGGCCGCCAGATAGGCCACGCAGGTGGTTTTGCCGGTCCCCCCCACCGCCAGGTTGCCCACGCTAATGACCGGACAGTCCAGCCGTACCTGGCGCAGCCACCCCCGATCGTAGGCGGTGTTGCGCATCGTCACCCCGGCTCGATACAGCGCGGCGGCGCCGGTCAGCGCACCCGCCAGCAGGGAGTCTGCGAAGGAGCGAGGGGGGGCGGTCGCCACACGCCACCAGGCGTCGTGGAAGGCTCGTTTCATAACCTACTATTGTACGTCGTCGAGGAGGAAGGTGTCTAGCACAGATCGAGAGGAATTAACAGCAAAAGGGGAACAGAAGGAAACGGTGGCTTACGCAAATACTTCTTGGAGCTTACGTGGGCGAATTTTCGACAACTCAGGGCAATGAAATTTACTGGCAATACGATGCAAGTTAGCTGAGGCAGGACGAAGTAACTCTACCCCAATCAGTCGGCCACGACCATTCAAATCAACTAAAATATCATCGGAAACTCGCACCGTTCGAACAACTTTGCTCTTATGGTCGAGCTTGATATAGGCAGATTCAGCGACAGGATCGTAGGAAATCAGCATCAGTCGTAGTAAGCGGTGATGACGAGATGCATGCTTGGCAGATCTTTGTACACAACTCGCAGCTTCCTCCGCCCGAACCGCTTCACAGCTTCAAGTCTACCATGCTGGCCTTCCTCTCGCAAGTCAGGCTTAAGAACGGTTGACTCAACCTGCCTATCACTTATACCTCGCTCATAAATCCGTTCAATCGCATGCTCGGCATACAGAATTCGCTTCATAATGCCCCGAAACGCTCCCCGTTTGAACTGGACTCCGGAATAAGGGACAATGGAGCCCGGGAAAACGGAGGAGCGGATATGGCACGACGCACCTGGACGGGTGAGGAGAAGCTTGTCGTAGTGGACGATCAGCCGGCCTACATGCCAATAGGCCTGCACCATCGCCGTGTTGACCGCGCGGTAGGCGCCGGCGCGCGCCGATTCGAGGACGGCCCGCATTATTCCGGTGACACATTACTTACCTCGAGGGATGGCAGTTACGTCTTGTGTCACCGGAATTCCAGACGGGACGATTTTGAAAAACCAGAACCGGTACCTATTTTCCCCTATTTTCCTTGTCTGCCCGCAACCGTTGAGAGAAGCGACGGGACAATCTTAGAACTGTTCCCGGAGCCTCACAAAGTGACTTCAATGGATTGCTGGACGAGTTTCGAGAGTGGTGCTAATCAAGTGAAGCGGGGAAGATGGCGAACTGCCTTAATAGGGCCGATGAATTTGTAAGCTTGGGATGATGGAGAAGTGCTTGTCGTTCAACGTGCAGAGGGGTTTTCCAACTCTAACTGCGGTAGCAGCAATAAGACAATCAAAGGCGTCAACGCCATGGCTAAGTTTATATGCTTGGAACCAGTCTTGGGCTTGCTCCTGGCCCTGAGCATCAATATAGATAAGCTTGTAAGCTTCTAGG
>OBEQ012583168.1_pt1 | contig 32545 bp, 36 predicted proteins | sample 1670901 | NCBI WGS metagenome assembly OBEQ01 (sample SAMEA104232315, study PRJEB22302) | groundwater metagenome | biome: forest; feature: aquifer; material: groundwater | place: USA | collected 2011-08-07 | depth 5.4 m | reverse complement strand
TGGCGTGGATTGTGCCGGCCACCTTTTCGCTATTCATTAACTACGGGTTGGCGATGGGACTCGCCCCCCAATTGGCCATGAGCCGCTTCGTCAGTGTGGCGGGCGGTTTGGTCTTGATGTTCGGTCTCCCGTTTCTTCTGCCGGTGGTGATGGTGGCCGCCGTGTCTCTCGGGTTGATGAGCGTAGAGCGCCTGAGGGCGGCCCGCCGGTTCGTTTATTTGGCCATTGCCGTGGCCTCGGCCGTGGCCACTCCCGATCCCAGCCTCTTTTCCATGATGGTGTTGACGGTGTCGTTGTGCGTGTTGTTTGAAGTGGGGGTGGTGGCGTGCGCGTGGTTGGGACGCCGGGCGCCTTCTCGATCGGAGGGAAGGGGATGGAGGGAGGAAGTGACCCCCGACGGCGTAATCAGATGATTCCAAAATATTCCGTTCGTCAAGGACCGATTTCCTATGAGCGGTGCCGCGAGCATGAAGCCGAGGCCGATACCCTCGCTCAAATGATTCATATCGTGGGTGTCGAACGCTTCCAAAAAATCCAGCAATTATTCGGGGGCCAGCGGATATGGATTCCCAAATCTGGGGCTGAACAGCCCTGCCGACGATGTCCAGATCGCGATCGCCGGATTCACGATCTTCGGCTTCACGGCGCCAGGGTGGTGGAATTGGCCGAACGGTTCGGTCTTTCTCCCAAGCGCGTGTATGGCATCCTTGAAGGCATTAACGCATCAAATAATGATGGGTCCCGCGCACGGGGCATCCTTGAAAGCGCTCAAAACGGTCGGCCAGTTCGCGGTTCTGCCACAAACGGGAATTGCACGGCAAGTGGTCGGATCTTAAGTTATGTCAAATAGCGGTGAGCCACACGAATCCAGAAAGGGGGGTCATATGATGAATGGTGAACAGAGTCAGGAAAAGCGATCTTCGACAAACTGGGAAGAGCGGTTGAATCGATGGTTGAACCGGCCGGTCACTCGCAAGCGATTGTTGAAGGCCACGGCCGCCGGAGCGGCCGTCGTCGCGGCCCAGGAGCCGGGGTGGGCCCTGCTGAAACCGATTGTCACTACCGACAACCCATTGGACTATTATCCCAATCGCGATTGGGAAAAGATCTACCGCGATCTTGTGGGAGACGGATCGTTTACCTTCATGTGTGCCCCGAATGATACGCACAACTGTTTACTTAAAGCCCACACCAAAAACGGGGTGGCCATGTACCTGGGACCGACCTACGGCTACGGCGACGCCACGGACGTGTACGGTACCAAGGCTTCCCACCGGTGGGATCCCCGCTGTTGTCAAAAAGGTCTGGCGATGATTCGAAAAGTGTACGGCCCGCGCCGGACGAAGTATCCGTCCGTCCGGAAAGGATTCAAGGAATGGGTGGACGCTGGTTATCCACGGGAAGCCGATGGCAGCATGCCCGAGAAATATCGGAATCGCGGCAAAGAGCCATTTATCCGCGTCACGTGGGACGAAGCGTATGCGATGGCGGCGAAATCGATGGAAAATATCGCTCGCACGTATACCGGGGATCAGGGTCAAGCGTATCTCAAACAACAAGGATATGATCCGGCCATGCTGGAATCCATGCAGGGCGCGGGCACCCAGGTGGTGAAATTCCGCGGGGGAATGCCGTTGTTGGGGGCTACTCGGATCATGGGCTTCTACCGGTTTGCCAATTCTTTGGCCCTGTTGGATCAAAAACTGCGCGGCCTCCCGGCGGACAAGGTGTTGGGGGCCCGCGGTTGGGATAACTACGCGTGGCACACGGATTTGCCGCCGGGGCATACCATGGTGTGTGGCCATCAGACGATTGATTTCGATCTGGCAGACGCCGAGAACGCCAATCTGATCGTCTGTTGGGGGATGAATTGGATCGCTACCAAGATGCCCGACGCGCACTGGCTCACGGAAGCCCGCCTCAAGGGCACGAAAATCGTGACCGTGGCGTGCGAATATCAATCCACGTCGAACAAAGCCGACAAGGTGATTGTGGTGCGTCCCGGATCGGATCCGGCGCTGGCGTTGGGGTTGTCTCACATCATCATGAAGGAAAAACTTTACGATGAAGATTACGTGAAAGGTCATACGGATCTCCCGTTGTTGGTGAGGATGGACACGTTGAAATTTCTCAAACCTCACGAAGTGATTGCCGGATATAAAAACGCTGAGCTGAAAAATTCAAAGGTCTTGAAAGAAGGGGAAAAACCCCCGACGCCCTATGACTCGGATCGACAAATTTTTACCGAAAAACTCCGCCAGGAATGGGGGGATTTCATGGTCTGGAATCCCACCGAAGGGAAAGCGGACGTCCTCACCCGGGATGAATCAGGGACCGTGAAATCTTGCGCGTTGGAGGGCAGTTTTCAGGTGAAGACGGTGGAGGGCGTGCTGGTGACGGTTCGCCCCGTGTTTGATCTCATGAAGGAACACGCGTCCTATTTTACCCCGGAAGTCGTGAGTGATTTGTGTTCCATCGATCAGGAGTCCGTGGGGTGGCTGGCGCGGGAAATCGCCGCCAATAAGATGAAGACCCTCGTCCCGGTGGGGATGGGTCCCAATCACTTTTTTAACAATGATTTGAAGGATCGGGCTATTTTCCTGGTGTGTGCCCTGACGAAAAACATTGGATTTCACGGCGGCAACATCGGTTCCTTTGCCGGGAACTACCGCGGAGCGTATTTCAACGGCTTGCCGTTGTATGTCAGTGAAGATCCTTTCGATATCGAGCTGGATCCCGCGAAAAAACCCAGGTCTCGCACCTACTATAAGGGTGAATCCGCCCACTACTTCAACTACGGCGACCGCCCCCTTCGGGTGGGAAATAAGCTCTTTACCGGCAAGAGCCATCTCCCCACGCCTACCAAACTCATGTGGTTTGGAAACGGGAACTCGATCCTGGGTAATATCAAGTGGCATCACGATGTCGTGATGAACACGCTTCCCAAGGTGGAATGTATCATGGTGAGCGATTGGTGGTGGACGGCCTCATGTGAATACGCTGACATCGTGTTTTCGGTGGATTCCTGGGCCGAATTCAAGTATCCCGACATGACGGCGGCGGTCACCAATCCGTTCCTGCAAATGTTTCCCCGCACGCCCATGAAGCGGCTCCACGATACCCGGGGCGACATTGAAGTGCTGGCGGGAGTCGGTAAAGCGCTTGCCGAGGTCACCGGGGAGAAGCGGTTCGTGGACATGTGGAAATTTGTACATGACAACCAGGTGGAAGTGTATCTCCAACGCATCATCGATCATTCCAACGCTTTGAAGGGGTACCAAGTTGAGGATTTGGAAGCCCTCGCCAAAAAAGGGGTTCCGGCGCTTTTGATGACTCGGACCTATCCCAAGATTATGGGATGGGAGCAATCCAATGAAAATCAACCGCATTACACCAAATCCGGCCGTCTGGAGTTTTATCGCGACGAACCGGAATTCATGGAAGCCGGGGAGAATCTCCCGGTCCACCGCGAGCCGGTGGATGGGACCCCGTACGAACCTAACGTCATCGTGTGCGGGGCCACGGATTTGATCAACCCAACCGGACCGGAGGGGTATGGGTTGAAGCGGGACGATCTCAGTACGGAGACCCGTCAGGTCCGCAATGTGGTGATCGCCCCCGCGGATGTCACGAAAACCAATCATCCAGGAAAGAAAATCGGGTTGTCGCTGGTGTACATCACGCCCAAGTATCGTCACGGGGCCCACACCACCCCGGTCGATGTCGATATTATCTCCATGTGGTTCGGACCTTACGGTGACGTTCATCGGCGGGATAAACGCATGCCGTGGGTGGGTGAAGGCTATGTGGATCTCAACCCCGAGGATGCCAAGGAGCTTGGCATCCAGGATGGGGATTATGTTCACGTGGACGCCGATCCTTCCGATCGGCCGTTCCGCGGGTGGCAGAAGAAACCGGAAGATTATAAAGTGCATCGGGCCATGCTTCGGGCCCGGTATTACCAGGGAATCCCGCGGGGGATCGCTCGGTCGTGGTTCCATATGTACGTGGCCACCTACGGATCTGTGGAAGGGGCCGCGACGTCTCCTGACGGATTGGCGCGCAATCCGAGGACGGGGTATCAAGCGATGTTTCGTACGGGGAGCCACCAATCGGCCACGCGGGCGTGGCTCAAACCCACCCTGATGACGGAGACGCTGGCGCGCAAAACGTATTTTGGTCAAACCATTGGGAAGGGATTTGAAAACGATGTTCATTGCACGGTGGGGGCTCCAAAAGAATCGTTCGTAAAAATATCGATGGCCGAGCCGGGCGGCGTTGAGCATGCGCTTTGGCGACCGGCTCAATTGGGTTTCCGTCCTGGATACGAAAGCGAGGCGATGAAGCGCTACCTCGAAGGAGGATTCATCAATGCCAAAGGTTAAGAACTGGCAGATCGGACGGGAACAATATTTCAAGTACAAATCCAGTCCGCCCAAACGCCAGGTGGCGTGGATATTTGATACGAATAAGTGCATTGCTTGTCAGACCTGCACGGTGGCGTGTAAGACCACTTGGACGTCCGGGAAGGGCGAAGAACACATGTTTTGGAACAACGTGGAAACCAAGCCGTTCGGATTTTACCCGCTCGCCTGGGATGTCAAGTTATTGGAAATGACGGGCGCTCAGAATTGGAAAAACGGAGTGATGGAGGGCCACACCATTTTTGAGGGCGTGAAAGAAGGGGAGGAAATCACGGGCTATCTGCCTGCCCCGGAAGATTGGGGACATCCCAATCTTGGGGAAGACGAGGTGAATGCGCCGATTCAGGAAAAAGCGTCGTTCGGAATGCCACACCAGTCGTGGATGTTTTACCTCGCGCGAATCTGCAACCACTGCACGAGTCCGGCGTGCTTGGCAGCTTGTCCCCGCAAGGCGATTTACAAGCGGAAAGAGGATGGCGTCGTGCTCATTGATCAGCATCGGTGCCGGGGTTATCAGAAATGCGTCGCGGCCTGCCCCTACAAAAAGCCGATGTTTAATTCGACCACGGGAAAGTCCGAAAAGTGCATTGCCTGCTATCCTTTGATTGAAAAAGGACTGGCGCCTCGGTGTGTGCAGACGTGCATCGGGAAGATTCGCATGACGGGTTACATTAATCCTCCGGAAAAATCCCAAAAAGATAATCCGATGGATTATCTGGTGCACGAGGCCAAAGTGGCGCTTCCGCTCTACCCGCAATTCGGGACCTCGCCGAACGTCTATTACATTCCGCCCATCCACGTGTCGTCTGCGTATCTTTCACAAATGTTTGGACCAAACGTCGGCGACGCGATTGAAACCTATAAGAAGCGAGATCCGAAACTGGTGGGGTTGTTAAGCTTGTTCGGGTCCACCGATAAAGTGGTGGAGAAATTTTCCGTGGCCGAAGGGCAGGCCGCGGCGTTCCAGGGGGGCAAAGAAGTCGTGAAGGTTCCCGTGATGGAGCCGATCGTGTTTCGGATGTTTCATGACAAGGAGCGTCATGTCTACCGCCACAGCGTTACCTAATAGCGTCAAGGATTTGGCGGCACTCGCCATGGCTTGGCAGTCTCCGTCCACCCAGTGGCAAGAGGCTTTGCGCAGGGCACAAGGAAACTATTTCCCCTCTCCCCTTGTGGGAGAGGGAAGGGGTGAGGGGTCACTTTCCGCTCGCGTCGCATTGAAAGAGCTGTTGAATGTTCCGGTGGGAGACTTGGCGGGGGAACACAACCGATTATTTGGTTCGTCAGGTACCTGTCCGTTGGATCTCGCCCATTTTTGGACGGATAACCCGTTTCAGCAAGCCGCCCGTTTGGCGGATCTTGCGGGCTTTTATAAAGCCTTCGGCGTGGAAGTCGAGGAAGGGGTGCGACCCGACGCCCTACCCGCCGTGTTGGAATTAGTGTCGTGGCTTGTTTTCAAAAGACAATATGCGCTTGATCAGGGGTGGAGTGAACGTGCGGATATTTCTTCTCGCGCGCTTCAGACTCTCCTGACAGGATTTGTTCACCCGGCGTTCGAAGGGTTTGAGCGGCGATTGGAAGAGGCGAGCGCCTGGCCCATGTACTGCCTATTATATCAGGTGACGAAAACGTATCTGCACGCGATACAGACGGAGGTGGGAAATCATGCGGCGAATGTCTAATCTCTTGAAGATTCTAGCCATCATGGCGTTGACCAACGCATACGTTCAAGCTCATGAGGGCGTTTTGGTGGCCAAAAATGTGAACCGCCTCCCGACGACCGCGCAAGATCCCATGTGGAACGAAGCCGTCCCGATCACCCTTCCCCTCGCCGCCCAAAATTTCATATTGCCCCATGGAGGGGGTTCGGTGGGTCAGGTGGAGGTGCAGGCTTTAACAACCAAAACCGAAATCGCCTTCAGGCTGACGTGGAAAGACGCGACCCGAAACGACACGTGGGACACCTCCGCTCGATTTACCGATGGATGCGCCGTGCAGCTTCCCGTCGATCCGAACATCCTGCCCTCACCGTTTATGGGGGAAAAGGGAAAACCCGTGACGATCTGGCGGTGGCGGGCGATTGGTCATACGCCCATGGAAGCGCGTGCCCCGAAAGCGTACGTGGATTATTACCGGCCTGATGCTCTTCACACGGTGGTTCCCCTTCCTAGTTCCCCGGTGGAACATTTGATTGCCGAAGGATTCGGGACGGTGGCGCCCCATCCAAAACCTCAAATAGAAGGTGAGGGGGCGTACAAGACCGATGGATGGACCGTGGTCATGCGCGGCTCCCGACCCGCGAAAGAGGTGTTTCCGTTCGCGGTCGCCGTGTGGGAAGGGGGAGCGAGTGATCGGGACGGCGCCAAATCCCTTACGTTTTGGCACTGGGTCTCAGTGGGGGGAAAGGCTCTTCCGGTTCAGAAGACGCCGGTTAAAAAAGGGCGGATCGTTTTTGAGCGTTACGGTTGCGCGACTTGCCACGGCGAGAAAGGAGTGGGGGGTGTCCCGAATCCTAATTCACAAACCGGCCCAACGATTCCTCCGCTCCAGGATTTGAGAGAAAAATTCACGGAGGCAGAATTGATCACCCTGATTCAGCAGGGCGTGATTCCCGAACGGGCCGATCCGAAAGGGCCCCCTCCGTTTCGCCGCATGCCGGCCTGGGTCACGGTTTCGGATGAGGAGATGTCTGATTTACTCAAATATTTATTGACGCTGAAGAGCGGCAAAAAATCCGGCGACGGCTGGTGAAGGAGGAAAGTAAACCTATGAATTCAATCGGGAAAATGATGGTAGTCATGGCGGCGGGAATGTTAATGAATGTAAATCCGGCGATGGGGGCCAAGGATGCGGATAAGGAAGCGGCGCAGGCCAGTCCGTACGCCAACGATTTGGGACCCGCCAAAGTGGACGTGGAGAAATACCCCAAGGAGGTTATCTCAGGTTACAAATTATTGTTGGATAAGTGCACGAAGTGTCACACCGCGGCTCGGCCCTTGAACGCTCAATTCGTAGAATTGAAGGGAGGGGAAGCCGAAGTCCTCAAGGTCTTGGTCGGAAAAGATTCGGAAAACGAGGCACTGTATAAGATCGACGAGGCGGTATGGAAGCGGTACGTGAAGCGCATGGCAGCCAAGCCCGGCTGCGAATTGAGCAAGGCGGAGGATCAGAAGGCCATCTATAGATTCCTGGTGCATGATTCCAAAGTGAGAAAAACCGCCGACCAAGCCGCTTCCTGGATCAAGCACCGCCGACAGTTGCTGGAGCAATTTAAGGCCCAATATCCCCAGCGGTACCAAGAGCTATACGGTTCACCTTCAAAATAAAATCACCAACATCGGAAATAATTCCGGTGATGATATGAAAGCGCGCGCCTTCCTACGTATCATAACGTAGGGAACATCACGGGGCGCAAGCTTTTCTTGGCACACATTGTGCCACCGGAATTTTTTCAAGTGTTCAAATTCTCTGGAGATGGTCAAAATGTATCCGGATTCCGGGGATATTCAATGCTTGGTCCACAGTGTCAAGGTGTACAACGGAATTAGGAAGAAATCATCGCCGCCAACCGTCACCTCATTGAAACAATGGAATGCAAAATCGCCGAAGTTTTGAACGAGATATAGAAAAAGCCGGACTAGGCGTCCAGCTTTTTCAGATATTCTTTCAGTTCGCGGATGTAATCATTGTAGCGATTTTTCTTGAGATGACCCTCGTCGCGAAAACCAAGCTCTTTGCGCTCCTCTATAAAATCAAGATTGATGGTGTGTTCGATAAGGTCAAGGAAATATACGATGCGGTATCCGCCTCTCTTACCTTTGTTGCTGTCCGGATTTGGAATACCTGCCGCCCACGCCTCAAAGCGATTTTTTGGCGAACGATAGACAACTTTCTGGCGAGAGAGCTCAAAGCGGCTTACGGTCGGCGCCCAGAGCTTAATTGCGCCGCGCACTGTCGCAGAAACACCAACTTTCTCGCACATACGGATAAATTGTTCTCGTTCAACATAGACCCATGACATAGACGCGACAGACTACTGTCGGAAGAAATCAATGTCGCGCGCGTAGGCGTAGTCCACGATTTCATAGGGCTTTGAGTAAAACCAAGGGGCCTCAAGATGCGTCTGGGCAACGATTTTTTCGGTCGGCCAACTCCCGAACTCGTCACAAATTTGTTTGGGAAGTTTTTTCTGCTCCGGCAGGAAAACGGACTCGTTCAGCTTTCTCGGATTCTTGAGTTCAAAGCGTATCAGTTCGCCGTCTTTGTAATCAACGGCTTCAGTGTCAATGGTTCCCTCATTTTTGAGTGTCGCAAGTATTTCGTCAATGCGAGAGGGTACCGGTCCATATCCTTGATGGATATATACATCGCCGGTAACCGGCTTTTTGTGATCGCGAAAATAAATAAAGTCAAGATAATACAGGAGCTTGTTCAGCTTTGTGACGTGCAAGTACTGGTTGTTACAGTACTTGATGAAGAATAAGACGGCGTTTTTGTAGGCACGCTCGTTTATTTTTGGGCGGGGAAGCTCGATCATGATGTTAAGTATATGGTATTTCGGTAGCAGGATACATAATTCGATGTGGATACATAATTCAATTTTGAATCGTTATGGGGTTAAGTCACGGGTCATTCCGGTAACACAATACGGATTTCTTTGTCGAATCGCATTCTCCATTTGTTGCGGCCGGGATGGTCCATAACGCGAAATCATCAATCCAAGAGTGTTGCGTGGGACCGCTTCTGTTGGTCGTCGTGGGGATGAGCGGGGTGCTGGGGTTAGGGGCGCTCTTCAGCCGGTACCATTGGTGGTTTGTGGGTGGGGCCGCGCTGCTTTTAGGATGGGCCTGGCGGATGTATTTCAAGGAGCGGGCGCAATGCGAGGATCAGCACTGCGAGATGAAAGGCAAACAACAGGCGAAAATCACGCTCACGATCGCTACCGTCTTGGTGGCGTCGTTTGCCGCCCTCAACGGATACACCTATTTACGAGCGGGAACCGCCTCTCTCCCACCGTCTTCCCAATCTCCTTTGAACCTGGCGCGCCTTACGTTACCCGTAGAAGGGATGACTTGCCTGACCTGTGAACTTACGGTACGCACCGCGCTCAAAAAGGTGCCGGGCGTGGCCGACGCCTCGGCCAGCGTGGCGGGAAAGAGCGTCACCGTGGAGTATGACCCTCTTCAAGTCACTGTTTCCCAATTGAAAGAGAGGATTCGACAGTCGGGATATCGTGTGCCTGATTCAAAATCTTCGGTAGGAGGTGAATGATATGGAGCCCAAACAGAAAGTGACGTTGTGTCCGTCGTGCGACGCATGTCCGGAAGTCGCGGTGTACGAGGATGAAGTGCGGATCGGCGAAGCCACGAATCTGGTTTGTTTGAAGAAAGACGAGTGGAATCAACTTGTGGAGCAGATTCAGAAAGGCAAGTTGACAAAGATCTAGAGCCCAGAGGGGTCAGGGGGCTATGTGTGCGGCATAGCCTTCTTGACTTTTCACAACATCGCGGGCATTCCGTATTATTGACAAATACGCATATACTGATATAGTAATATCTCTATGAGTGTGGTCATAAGATTGTATTCCGATTTCGTCTGTCCATTTTGCTTCGTGGCGGAGCAGATTGAAGTCTTGGCGAGCACGATACATCGCGAGATCTAAACCTCCCCGCCACGAGATGCCGACCCTGGCCGAGCCCTCATGAGGCGCGAACATCTCATAGCCGCGCCTCGAACGACCGAACCCACGGGAGGGTCGGGGGTTGGCCACGTGTCGATGGACCGGATGGGCAAGGCGCTGGGGGATAAAATCCGGTGGCGGATTCTCCAAGAATTGGGCCAGGCGGGGACGCTCACCTGTACGCAGGTACTCGAACGCTTCCACCTCTCCCAGCCCTCGATTTCACGGCACCTCAAGGTTCTCGTGGATGCCGGATTGGTCTCGATGCGAGCCGACGGGGCCCACCATTACTTTGCCTTGCGCCACGAGGTCCTGGGACACATGCGCCAGGCGATTGAGGGTCTCGAGGGTCGGCAGGTACGGGCCAAGGGACAGGGATCGGGGTTGGTCACTCGTTCAACGAAGCATCAAGTCAATATCAGAAGGAGGTGAAAAGCAATGGAAGCCAAGATCGCTAAAAAAGGACCATATGTGCAGGAAGAACAGCCTGGAGACAAGTGGTGGTGCGCCTGTGGGCACTCCGCCAGCCAGCCATTTTGCGATGGCGCCCATACCCGCATGAAGACGGGGATGACGCCTGTCAAGGTTGCGATCCCGGAAGCGAAGACCGTGGCCTGGTGCGGCTGCAAACAGTCGGGGAATCCCCCTTTCTGTGATGGCGCCCACGCGAAACTTTAACGTTCAGATAACGAAGGTGTAGGAGACTTGAGGGGGGTTTTCGGGGAGAGTTGATGTATTTTTGGTTTGTGAAGAAGAGCCGGCCATGCTGGCGGCATTGATTGAACAGGAAGGGACGATAGTCCCAAGGAGGGAAAAGTTATGAAGCAATTGGGAGTATTAATGGTGATGGTGGCGGTGGCGGGTGGTCCATGGGCGTTGGCGGGAGAACATCCGGAGCATCCCAAGAAGGTTGAGCACCCGGAACATCCCAAGGGAACGGCTCAAGAACACAAGATCGAGATGTTGAAAGAAGCCGAAGCGATCAAGGCATACACCAAAGAAATCGAGGGCTTGGTTAAAGAATACAACCTCCCTGTGATGTCGATTGATGGAAAGGGCGTGCTGGTGTCCAAGGATATCAAGCTCGTTAAGATTCACACGGACAAGATCATCCGTTACAAGGGCGACACGTACTTCGCCTGTGCCGATTTCAAGGATCCCAAATCCGGTACGATGTACGACTTTGATTTTTTCATGACGAAAACGTCGAAGGGATGGGACATGGACAAAGTGCTTTATCACAAGCGGGACGGCAAACTCCAATGCACCTATAACGACCAATGCGAGCCGGTGCCGGTGAAATAAGGGAGGTCAATAAAGCCGGAAAGGCCAAATAGGCCAAAGAGGTTAACAGGGTGAATAATATCCGGCGGTTATTGTTGGGAGCGTTGGTGGCGGGGTGGTTCCCCGCCACCCTCGCGGCGTTGGAGCCGAAGACGCCTCGGACTGTCACCGTGGAGGCGGTGATCACCGCGCAAGGATGGCCGGCCTCCAGCCAAATGGTCCAAGTGTGGGTGCCCATTCCGCGATCCGACGAGGTGCAAACGGTCACGGATATTACCCTGATCGCTCCCGGTCCCGTGAAGATGTCCCGTGACCACACGTTTGAGAATCAGGTGGCGTCATTCCAAGTGAGGGTGACGAACGCCTTGGCCGTGACCCTTCGGTTTACCGTGGTGCGTCGGGAACGAACGGGAAGCGCAAGCGGCAGTGTTCTGGTGAATGGCTTGGGGTACGCGCCTTACTTGCGTGAAGAGCGTTTGGTTACCCAGACCCCCCGCGTAAGAAAATTGGCGGATGAAGTAACCCGGGGAAAGACCCATCCTTTGGATCAAGTCCGCGCGCTGTATACCTATGTCCTCAAGACCATGCGCTATGAGAAGACGACCCCGGGGTGGGGGACGGGAGATACCGAGCGGGCGTGCGATGTCCATGCCGGGAACTGTACGGATTTCCATTCCCTCTTCGTTTCGTTGTGCCGGGCGAAAGGCATTCCCGCCGCGTTTGTGATGGGGTGCCCCCTGCCTCTGGGTGGGGAAGGGATCATCTCCGGTTACCATTGCTGGGCCGAATTTTATATTGAGAAAAAGGAATGGATGGCCGTGGACATTTCCGAAGCTTGGAAACGTCCGGATCGGGCGGAACAATATTTCGGATGGTTGGATGCCGATCGCGTGCAGTGGACGGTGGGACGCGACGTGGTCCTGGCGCCCAGTCAGAAGGGAGACCCCCTCAATTATCTGTGGGGCGCCTACGTTGAGGTGGATGGTCAACCCTATCGTGACGTGGCCTGCCGTCTTTCCTCAAAAGTGGTGTCACCGTGAAAATCCTCGGAGGTCTCGGTATAGTGCTGGTTATCGCGTGGGCCGCGTGGCTGGGGGTGGCGCCGGGACGACCGTCACACTCGAATCGGCTCATCAAGGAAAAAAGTCCCTATCTCCTTCAACATGCTCATAATCCCGTGGAGTGGTACCCGTGGGGAGAGGAGGCATTTGCCAAAGCCAAGAAAGAAGGCAAACCGATCTTCCTCTCCATCGGTTATTCCACCTGTCATTGGTGCCACGTGATGGAGCGCGAATCATTCGAGGACGAAGCCGTGGCCAAGTTGATGAACAAAGATTTTGTCTCTATCAAAGTGGATCGGGAAGAGCGTCCCGACATCGATCAAATCTACATGACCGTTTGCCAGGCGATGACCGGTGGGGGAGGCTGGCCACTCACCATCATCATGACGCCGGAAAAGAAACCTTTTTTTGCCGGGACGTATTTTCCCAAGGACAGCCAGCCGGGCCGGATCGGGATGGTGGATCTCCTTAGCCGAGCGGCGGATTTGTGGAAGAACGAACCGGACAAGCTGACGAAATCGGCGGACAGTATTACCCAAGCAATCCAGCAGGAATTTGGCCGCTCGCACGCTGGGAAGGCTCTCACGGAAAATGTCCTGAAGGAAGCGTTGAAAAGTTTGACCGTCACTTTTGACGAGGATCATGGCGGGTTCGGGATCGCCCCGAAATTCCCCACTCCTCATCAGCTCACGTTCCTTCTGCGGATGTGGTCTCGCACCAACGATCCGAAGGCCCTGGAGATGGTGGAGAAAACGCTCATGGCCATGCGCCAAGGTGGGATCTTCGATCAGGTGGGATTTGGCTTCCATCGCTATTCCACGGACCAGCAGTGGTTGCTCCCGCACTTTGAAAAAATGCTCTATGACCAAGCCCTCATCGCTTTGGCCGCTCTGGAAACCTACCAGGCTACTCACAGGCCCCTCTATGCCCAGATGGCGCGGGAGATTTTCACCTATGTCCTCCGGGATATGACCGATGCGAAAGGAGGCTTTTATTGCGCTGAGGATGCTGACAGTGAAGGGGAGGAGGGCAAATTTTACCTGTGGTCCAAGGCCGAAATCTTGAAGATTCTCGGAAAAGAGGAGGGCGAATTCTTTTGTCAATGGTATCAGGTGGTACCGAAAGGCAATTACGTGGAGCAAGCCACCGGAGTGCGGCATCCCGTGAATATTCCGCATCTGGAGAAGTTTCCAGACGAGGCGGCGGCAAAGCGTTTGGAAATCTCCCGTGAAAAGCTCTTCGAAGTCCGAGAAAAACGGATCCACCCACATAAGGACGATAAAATTCTCACGGACTGGAACGGGTTGATGGTCGCCGCGCTGGCGCGTGGCGCCCAGGTGTTGAATGAACCCACATACGCCCAGGCAGCGGAACGGGCGGCTCAGTTTGTGTTCAAGACGCTCCAACAGAAAGACGGCCGTCTTCTTCAGCGGTATCGGGACGGGGCTGCCGCGATAGATGCCCCCCTGGAGGCGTATGCCTTCTTCGCTTGGGGGCTCATGGAATTGTATGAGGTCACTTTTCAAGTGGACTATTTGGTGGAAGCTCGGCGATTAACCTACAAAGCGGTGGACTTGTTTTGGGACAAAAAGCATGGTGGATTATTTCTCACCCCCCTCGATCAACAAGGACTGATCGCCCGTCCGAAAGATTTGTATGACGGGGCTACGCCCTCGGGAAACTCCGTAATGGCATTGAACCTCATCCGTCTCGCCCGTCTCACGATGGACCAAGAGTTGGAACAACGGGCCCAAGCTCAACTCAAAGCCTTCGCCGGGAGTGTTGAGTCCCAACCTACCGCGCACACGTTTTTCCTGCACGCCGTGGATTTTGCATTGGGCCCTTCGCGCGAAGTGGTGATTGCAGGCGATCTAAGAAAATCGGATACGCAAGCGATGTTCAAGGAACTTCGTTCGTGGTATCTCCCGCGTCAGGTCGTCGTTTTCCGACCTCCCGGAGAGGATCCTCCGGTTACTAAGATCATTCCTTTTATTAAGGAACAGCGTTCGATTGATGGAAAAGCGACGGCGTATGTGTGCGAGAATTTTGCCTGCCAGGCTCCGACCACAGACGTGGTGCAGATGAAGGAGTTCTTGAAGGTGCGATAACAAGAAAAATTATCCCAACATGACCTAGATCATGGAGCGATCCATCGGCCGGATGTACACTCCAACCATCATGGAGATCATGGGTCTATGAACTCCGCTATCTTGGGCCGTGGAAGTTTGCGGCTTGCTCAAAGCACCGGTTATGCCTTCCGGGTGGTGGCCGCGCTGGCTTCGGCTCCGAACCGCTCAATGGCCATCGCCCAAGTGGCGGAGGAAGAACGCTTGCCCAAATCTTTTCTGGCTAAAATTGTCAGGGGATTGGTGAAGGCGGGCATCGTTATCGCCCGATCGGGGGCGGCGGGGGGCATCCGGCTTGCGCGGGACCCCGAACAGATTTCTTTGTTGGAGGTCGTGGAGGCCTGCGAAGGCGGATATGCCAGGCAACAGTGCGTCTATTATGCAGACCGGTCATGTCCCGGTACGGACTGCCCGGTGTGGTGTGACATTCGGCGGATCGAGGAAGAATTGATGGCTCAACTCCGTGGAGTGTCGGTATCACGGCTCGCGGAGGATTTGCGCGATCATCCTCATCGAGCGGGAGCTTTCGCGTGAGCCACGCCGCGGCTTCGGTCGCCGTTCACGGGGTCGAGGACGCGGAGCGAAGCCGGTTCGGACTCTGGCTGTTCCTGCTTTCCGAAATCCTGTTATTCGGCGGGTTTCTCTCCAGTTATGTCATGGCGCGGTGGGGAAACTCCGTTTGCATGTGGGGGGCTCCGGCTTGGCCCCAGCCCGGTTACACCGGAGGGCTGATGTTGGCGTTGACGAATACCGTGGTGTTAATCACCAGTTCGTTCACCATGGCGAGGGCGGTGTTGGCCGCTCGGGAGAATGATTCATCAGCCTGCGCCCGATACCTTCGATGGACCGTCATCCTCGGGGCGGGGTTTCTGGCCATCAAGGCCGTGGAATATATCGTCAAGATCGAGCATGGGTATTTCCCCCGTTCCGAATTGATGGCCGCCAACCCCGGTCTCACGATTTTCGTATCGTATTACTTCGCGTTGACGGGATTTCATGCCCTTCATGTCATCGCGGGATTGATATGGAACGGCCTGCTCTGGAAGCGTGCCAACGGACCCTGGCAGTCGTCAACCGGCCACAAGGTAGAGCTGGCGGGACTCTATTGGCATTTCGTCGACGTCGTGTGGGTGTTTTTATTTCCCCTCTTTTATCTCATTTGATATGAACGAGCGCGCCCTGATCACTTGCGTGTACGTCGGTCTGCTGTGTCTCACCGTGGTCACCGTGGGGCTGGCCCAGTTGGGCGTCGGTCGTGCGGCGGCGGTACTGCTGGCCCTGGTGGTGGCATCGTTGAAGGCGGGATTGATCGGATGGCATTTCATGGAACTCAAAAAAGAATCGGGCTTCGTCTATACCATCCTGGGGATCGGGGTGTTGGCCGTGGCGATTTTGGCAATCGGAATCCTGCCCGACGTGGGGGGGAAATGGTGAAGCTCCCCGGCCTTCCAGCCAGGGCCTCTCTTCGTTGCAGCGTGTTCCGCGCTGGCGGAACCCGCCGGAGCTTCAGCCCACCTCCGCCTGAGGCTTCGGCGGGCACCCGCATTCCTCCCCAGCCTGCCAGCCAGGGCTTCCTGCGGAGGCGGGTGAACCGCCGTGGGTGGTGGATCGCCGCGTTCTTGTTGGTGCTGGCGGGCGGGTGGTGGTGGCGTCAGGCGTCGGCCGGTAAGAATGACCAATTTGGCGAGCTCCCGGCCTTTTCCATGGAGGCGGCCTGGGGGGATGGTCAGGGAACGGTCTCCAAGGCGTCCCTGTCGGGGCGCGTATGGGTGGCGGGATTTATTTTCGTTCATTGTAGCGGCCCTTGTCCGATGGTGAGTCAGGTGATGGCTCGATTGCAAACACGGCTCCCGAATAAAGCGGTGCTGGTGACGTTCACGGTGGACCCCGATCGAGATTCCCTGGACGTGTTGAAGCGGTATGCCAAAAGCTGGGAGGCCGATCCCGCGCGGTGGTGGTTTGTCCGCGGAGAAAAGAAGGAGGTATACCGGCTCATGTATGAGGGGTTCAAACTCCCGCTGGTGGAAGATCCGGACGCCCCGTCGGGATTTCGCGTGACCCACAGCGTCCGTCTCGTGTTGGTGGATCAACAGGGAAAGGTTCGTGGATATTATTCTTCAAACGATGAAGAGGCTCTGAAGGCGCTGGAACACGACGCCGCCCGTCTAATCGGGGAGAAGGTGTCGTGACAAACCGCCCATCCTCTTCCAGTTGGATGCCGGCCTTGTGTTTTATCGCGGTGACGGGGACCTTGGTGTGGGTAGCGTTGTGGATGATACTGAAGAAGATTGGCATGATGCCCCTGGCGGCGGCCTATGAAGCCGTGTTGATTGACGGCGCGTTCGACGGGATGTTGAAACTGACCCTTCCTTTGTACGGCTATACCGTGAGCGGGTTGATCGCCTCGGTGGTATTTTTTCGGAGCCGGGGAGAACAGGAAGAAGGCCTTAAATTTGAGGGGAGCCGGGGACGGTGGCTGGAAATTTCCTGGATCAGCCTGAGTCTTCTGCTCACGGGCGGGTTGGCGGCGTTCGGCGTCAAGGAATTCAAGTTGATCCGGGGGACCGATCAAGCCGACGTGGATATCCAGGTGACGGCCTCTCAATTCAGTTGGGATTTTTTCTATCCCGCCACCAATATCCAAAGTAGCAAACTCATTCTTCCGAAAGGCAAGCGGGTCCGCCTTCTTCTGACCTCGAAAGACGTGGTGCATGCGTTTTGGGTGCCTCAGTTCCGGGTGAAGCAGGATGCCGTCCCGGGGAAAGTCGTCAAGCTGCTCTTCACGCCGACGGTGACAGGTTCGTACACCCTTCTGTGCGCGGAATTGTGTGGAGAGGAGCATACCATTATGACGGCGTTCGTCGAGGTGGTGGAGCCCGAGGCGTTCGAGGGCGCCATGAAGGAGCAGAATTGGTGAAGGGCGAGGGGGAAAAATTATGAGACCGTTACTGACCGCGATCGTGGCGGCCGTGGCGACGTTCGTGGGTGTGTCGGCGTTGCTGGCCACCCCCATGGGCATCGAGCCGGCCTCGGCTCTGGCTTATTTGTTGGGGATTGTGGCGTTTCTCTGGGGGATCGGGAGTTTCCGGGCACTGTCGAATTGGACGAATGACCGGGAGGAGCCGCAGATTCTGGGGTGGCGCCGGTATTTCTCCTTCGCGGTGGATCATAAGGTGATCGGCGTCCAATACCTGGTGATCAGCTTCGTCATTTTCTTGGTGTCGGGTCTCATGGCGCTCATCATGCGGGCGGAATTGACGAGCCCCGGCCTTCAGTTTCTGAGCTACCAATCCTACAACACCGTGATGGGGTTCCACGGCATCGGGATGGTGGTGGTGGCCCTCATCGCCATTTTGGGCGGCCTCGGGAATTTTATGGTGCCCCTCATGATCGGCGCCCGGGATATGGCGTTCCCTCGGATGAACGCCGTGAGTTTCTGGCTACTGCCACCCGCGGTGCTCATCCTCCTGGCCACGTTCGTCACCGGCGGGTTCGATTTCGGGTGGACGGCGTATCCCCCGCTCAGCGTCAAGGGGCCGGTCGGCAAACTCTACTTTGTGTTTGCGTTTATCACGGTGGGTGTCTCCTCGATTTTGGGCGGGGTGAATTTTCTCACCACCGTGGTCCGGATGCGGGCGCCGGGCCTCACGTGGGGGCGTCTTCCTATTTTCGTGTGGGGGACGGTGGCGGCCAGCATCATCGCGCTCATGGGTACCTCCGTGGTGGCAAGCTCCCTCTTTATGGTTCTGCTTGACCGGGTGATGGGGACCAGCTTTTTTGATCCGTCCAAAGGGGGGAACGCCCTCCTTTACCAGCATTTGTTTTGGTTCTACTCGCATCCCGCGGTGTACATCATGAGTCTTCCCGCGTTCGGGACAGTGCTTGAAATTCTTCCCGTGTTTTCCCGCAAGCCGTTGTTCGCCTACCGGATCGCGGCGGGATCGTTTATCGCCATCGTGATTTTGAGTTTTTTGGTGTGGGCCCATCATCTGTTCACCAGCGGCATGTGGGATTTGCTCAGCATTCCCTTCATGGTGACGACCGAGCTTATTTCCGTGCCGACGGGAGCCATTTTCCTGAGCGCGTTTGGGACGCTCTGGCTGGGGAGCTTGCGCATTCGCCCGCCGATGTTGTGGGCCATGGGGATGCTGGCGAATTTCCTGATCGGCGGCCTCACGGGCATTTTCCTGGCGGACGTGCCGACGGATCTTCACCTCCATGACACGTGGTTTGTCATGGCCCACTTTCACTTCACCATCGTGGGTGGAGGGATCTTTGCTTTCTTCGCGGGGCTCTACCATTGGTTTCCCAAAATCACCGGCCGCTTGTACCACGAAGGGCTGGCGAAAGCTCATTTTTGGCTCATGTTTATCGGGTTTCATTTGACGTTCATTCCCATGTTCTGGATGGGCACTCATGGCATGCGACGGCGCGTGGCGGATTTCCCTCCAGAATTCTCCGACCTTCAGTTGTGGATTTCGACGGTGTCGTACCTTATGGTCATCGGCATGGTCGTCTTCCTATATAACATGATCCGATCCGCCAGGAAGGGGCCTCTTGCGGGAGCCAATCCATGGGACGCCCGCACGTTGGAATGGCAGGTGGCTTCTCCGCCCCCCCATGAGAATTTTGCGGCGATCCCTCATGTCACCCCTTCACCCTATGACTACGGTCGGGCGGAATAATTCATGAATCCATGATCTCGCGTCTCCTGGATTTTTTGAATTTGACCAAGCCCCGCGTCACCCTGATGGTGGTCCTGACGGCCCTGGCCGGATATGTTCTCGCCGGGTCGGGAAGGGGGATCGTCTTCGTGTGGATGGCGATAGGCACGGGTTTGGTGGCGGGCGCCACCGGATGCTTGAATCAATATCTCGAGCGTAAGGAAGACGGCTTGATGAAACGGACCCAACGCCGGCCGCTTCCCGCAGGGCGCATAAATTCCGTCCACGCCCTGGTCTTCGGGGTGGCGCTCGCCGTGATCGGGAGCGTGATCTTGTGGTGGAAGGTGAACACGTTGGCTTGCCTCCTCGCCGATTTCACCCTGGGGGGATATTTGTGGGGGTATACGCCGCTCAAAAAGAAACATCCGATCGCGTTGTGGGTGGGGGCCGTGCCGGGCGCCATGCCGCCCTTGATCGGGTGGGCCGCCGCTCGGGGCTCGCTGGATGTGGGGGCATGGTGTCTCTTCGGAATTCAATTCTGCTGGCAAATTCCCCATTTTCTGGCCCTCGCGTGGCTCTACCGAGAGGATTATGCCGCGGCGGGCTTTCGGGTGGTTGGGAGAGACGATCTCACGCCCGACGGCGTTCTGCGCCACATGGAATGGGCATCATGGGCGTTACTCCTGGCGAGTTTCACGCCGACGCTGGCCGGGCTGGCGGGAACGAGATACCTGTTGGTAGCGGGACTCGCCGGGCTCGTGTTCTTGAGGGTCGTTCACCAAGCCCGTCGGTCTCTTAGTGGACCGGACATTCGCCGCGTGTTTACGGCTTCCCTGGCTTACCTGCCTCTTCTCTTTTTGTTTCTTTGGGTTGACTAGTTCCCGTCTTATTTCCGTCGTATGACGGGCGTCATATGCGTGACGTTGGGAGCGGCCGGTAGGATGAGGCCATGAAGAGGATTCCCATCGGCCGGTCGCCGATCCCGGTGATCCAGCCTGACCAGACGGTAAAAGAGGTGATGGCCCGTTTTCCCGCCACGGAACGGGTGTTCGTCCAACACGGATTGGACCTTTGTTGCGGCGGATCCCATCCGATTCAGATGGCGGCCCAAGCCCATGGCGTCCCGTTGGCGCCGTTGCTGGCGGACCTGCAACGAGTCGTCCATGAAGGTGAACCTCGCCCATCATGGATGAAGGATGTTGCTGACCACGAGGTGGATGTCCGGGAGGATTTGAGGAAAGGATCGGATCCTTTCAAAAAAATTATGGCCGTTGCAGGAGAGGTCAAGCCGGGCCAGGTCATGCTCGTGCGCGCGATTTTTGAGCCGAAGCCCCTTTACGCCGTACTCGGCACGAAGGGGTTCGAGCCTTTCGCGGAACAAGTCGGCGAACAGGATTGGAAAGTCTATTTTTACAAGTCGCCCACCGTCGGGACAAGAATTCCGATTCAGGCCGTTTCAACTTTACCGTCCACGCCGGGGAAAACCCATCGGTTGGATGTGAGAGGATTGGAACCCCCCGAGCCGATGGTAAAGATTCTTTCGACATTGCCCGATCTCGGACCGAACGATGTGCTGGAAGTCACCCATTTCCGTGAACCCGTTCATGTGTACCCGCATCTTGATGAGGCGGGGTTCACTCACGACCTTCTCAAGGAGTCCGACACCCTCTTTCGGTTAACGATCAAGAAAAAGGGTTGATACGACCACCCCGATTCTCCGAATGCCGCCGCTGTCGCTTCCCATGCGCCACTTTGCGTTTGCGGCGGTCAGTTTTTGGGTGTTCACGGTGGCATTTTTAATCGCTCAGGAATCTGTATTGGGATTTTCCTTCAACGCCTTCCTCTGGTTGGGAGCGGTGCACGTCCTGACGTTGGGGTGGATCACCATGACCATGCTTGGGGTGATGGTTCAAATGGCGACCGTGTTGTGGGAGACGCCCTTGAGCTCGCCAGGGTGGATCCGAGCCGGATGGTGGATGTTGGCGTCGGGGATCTTGGGTTTTGTCGGGGCTCTTTGGGCGGGGGCTTCCTGGTACGGTCTCCCGGCGTATTTCTTGACCGTCCCGATCGTCTTGTATCTCGGCGCGATGATTCGAACCATGCGGGGAGCGTCTAAGCTGGGTTGGACGGGCCTCCATATGGCGTGGGCCATGGGGTATTTGATTGCGTTGGTGACGGTCGCCGTCCTGCTCGCGGCGGACCGTCATCGGGGGACGGTGTTCCATGACTCGGACGGGGCACTCATCGCCCATATCCACCTGGCGCTTGTGGGCTGGGTTTCTCTCACGATTATGGGGGCGTCGTACAAACTCGTCTCGATGTTCGCATTGGCTCATACGACCTCGAGGACGGCGGGCCAGATCGCGTTTGGATTGGTGAATGCTGGATTGATCGGCCTCACGGTGGATGCCTTGTTTTTGGGCAGGCGGTGGACCCCCGTATGGGCCGTCGTGTTGGGACTCGGGTATCTCGCTTACCTTTCCCAAATGCGGGAAATATTCTCCGTGAGAAACCGAAAAATTGATCCCGCGCTCGCGTTTACGTTAATGGCGTTGGCCGGTGGAGTGATCTGGGTGGGATTGGGAATAGGGTTGGCGTTCGGCTGGTTAGCGGATGATACAGAGGTGCGGGTGGCATATGTGTTCGCGGCGCTCGTGGGGTGGGTGACGCCTTTTATCTTCGGTCAGATCCACAAAATCGCCCCGTTTCTCGTGTGGACCAGGTTGTTCCAGTCCAACGCCTGGAAGGGGTCTCCACCGCCCCGCGTTCAGGATTTGACGAGCGAGAGACTGGCTTGGGGTACATTCGGCGCGCTCGGAATCGCGATCGTCTCAGGATTGGTGGGGTTATTGGGAGAGTTTCAATGGGTCTTAAGGGTTTGCGGAGTCAGTTTGGTTGTTTGCTCCACGTGCTACCTATTCAATGCTTGGAATTTAGCGCGTCATGTTTTCAAGAACTTCTCCCTCTCCCTTGGTGGGAGAGGGCAGGGGTGAGGGGGATTGTTATGGAAAATGTAAAAGCGGATGTCTATGAAGCGTTAAAAACGATCATCGACCCCGAGATCGGGCTCGATATTGTTTCCCTGGGGTTCGTGTACGACGTGGCCGTCGAGCCGGAGGTCGTGAAGATTAAAATGACTCTGACCACGAAAGGGTGTCCCTTGGGGGATATTTTTGTCACCCAAATTCAGCAGGCGCTGGCCGACAAGGTCGGGAGTCGCCAGGTGGCCGTGGAATTCGTACGGGAGCCCGAATGGACGCCGGAGATGGTGGCCCCCGAAGCCAGGTGGAAAATGATGGGAGGCGCTCCGTAATAGGTTCGGTTTGAGCCTGTTCAGGTTGAGTTCCGCAAAGACGCGGAGCGCGGCCTGGGAAATCGGTATTGTGTCACCCGATTTTGCAGTTAAAGAGAACCGTTCGCCAGGTCCCACTATATGAAGCCCGATGGAAGATGAGGGGCGGTACGTCCAGATAGTTTAAATCTTCCAAGCTTTTTGAAAGGCGGGCTTCCATTTATGACGATCGTCATAAATGGATTTTATGCGCCGTGTTACCCTTTCCGAATGGCACGAATGAACACGTGGTTGATGGGTCTGGTTTTCATCGGCTCGGCCTGGGCGGGAGTCGATTCTCGAATCCAATTCGCCAACGACCTGGGCTCGAATCGGGTGGACGTGTCCGCGTATCCCAAGGTGGTTCAGACTGGATACGCGATTTTTGAAAAGAAGTGTGCCACCTGTCATTCGTTGGCTCGCGCCGTTCATTCCCAATTCGTAGAGCTGTCGGAAGTCGAACGAAGGAAGGCGGTCGCCGCCCAACCTTCAATAGCCGGTGATCTCCGGATATGGCAGATCGAGTCGGATATTTGGAAACGATACGTGAAACGCATGACGAACAAACCGGGGAGCACGATCACACCTTCCGAAGCCCCACAAATTTACGCATTTTTATTACACGACAGCAAAGTCAGAAAGATAGGATCCTTTGCTAAAAAATGGGAAGGGCACCGAACCCGTTTGCTCAAGGAGTTTCAGAAATCGAATCCCGCCCGGTATAAGGATTTGTACGAAAAAGAAGGTCGGCCATGACTTGGGAAGGTTGGGCGCATGCGGTTCATTTGTTGGGGGCGATGTTTTGGGCGGGCGGGATGTTTTTTCTCGTGTTGGTGCTCATGCCGATTGGCCGGAAGGTTTTGCCCCCCAAAGAATATCTCGCGTTGGTGCATGTGGTGGGAAGGCGATTTCGGAATATTAGTTGGATAGTGTTGCCCGTGGTCGTTGCGACGGGGGTGATCAAAGCCGCTCGGGCCGTGGGGAGCTGGGAAGCTCTCGGGACGACGCCCTACGGACGGACGCTCATGTGGAAAATGGCTGCCGTAACGATCGCTTTGATCATAGCTACCGCCCATGATTTTTGGATCGGGCCGAGGATGACGAATTCGGTTAGAGAGGGAGCTTCGGCGGCTACCACGGTATGGCGTCGGTGGAGCCGCTTAAGTGGATTGGCCCTGCTGGTCCTGGTGCTGGCCATTTTAGGTCTCGCGGTGAAATTGAGAATGTCCTACTTTGAATAACCAAGGGGACCGATGAAATTTCGCTATATCCGTTGGATGATCAAGACGGCTCTTCTATATATGGTGGGGGGAATGGGACTCGGGTTATGCCTCTATCTCGCCCAGCGCGTGTCCTGGTTTGAATGGGCGTTGGCCTGGCGGACGGCCCATGTGCATCTCCTCGTCGTGGGGGTGATTATGCAGTTGATCATGGGCGTGGCGTTATGGATGTTTCCCCGTCATCAGAAGGAACCTTATGTCACGCCGGAACGGGAAGGGATGACCGTATATTTCTTATTGAACGCCGGAATCGTACTAAGAACATTCGCTGAACCGATGGGTGTGGATTCTTCGATCATGTACTGGATGGCGTTCGGGGGGATGGTCCTGCAGATGGCGGCCTCGGTTTATTTCCTATTTCTGATATTCGGCCGCGTTAGGGGAATTCCTCCTCCTTCTTCGTAATATTTAGGTGGTGGCGAGTAGGGCGGTGACAACGTCTCGAGCGGTGTAGGTCATGTGGCCCGGAGAAAGAAACCGTCCGATCGTTGCTAAATCATCCCCGCAGGTGATCAAGGAGAGTTCTTTCGAGTTATTCAACCGGGATTGGGGATGGCCGATGTTGGCGAGCAAGGCATTGCAGAGGCATTTTCGTCCCGTCGTGTCTTCCCATTCCCCCCCTTTCGCCACGTAGGTATCGATGGGTTCCGAGGCACAGCGATAGCCGACTTCTCCGTCATCTTTTCGGTAGGCCTCCCGTAAATATCCCAAGTCGCAGATTCGAGTCCGGGCTTGATATTCTTCGGCTTCGGACAACGTTTGGGGCATCAGAGCGATCTTAAAAGGGAAACCAGTGGGGGAGGCGCGCGGGTCGGTGAATATACGGGCCGTGCCGTGGAGGGCGCTATGGAGGAGAGCGGTCTTGTCTTCGGATCGCAATCCGGATTCTTCGCACAACGCGAAGGCGGTACCCACTTGAATGCCGGCGGCGCCCGCCGCCAGGGCCTCGCGGAGTTTTTCCGATGTGGCGTACCCGCCCGCTATCCAGAAGGGCAATCCTAATTCTTTGATCCTGGAAAAATCCACCACGTCCCGTTCGCCGTAAATAGGCTCTCCCGATTCGGAAAATCGTTCGGCGCCTCGCGGCGGGGCATTGTGGCCGCCGGCGGTCGGCCCTTCAATGATGAATCCATCCACGGGTCCGTTGGATTTTTTAATCAACATGATGGCCAGGGTGTTGGAGGCGATGATGGGAAGGAATTTCGGGCGGGTGAGCGGCGGAAGAGCCATTTCCATATAATCTTTTGGGTCAAAGGTGAGCAGAGTTTCCTCACCGCTCTTGGCGCCCGTGACATACAAGGAGTAGGAAACAGGTTCATGGCGGGACAAGGAGTCCAACACACCAGGAATCCTATGGGGAATGCCCGCGCCCATGAGGACATACCCGACGCCTGCCAACATAGAGCCGTAGAGAGAGGGGAGATGAGGGACCTGGACTTTTTCCAAAAAGTTGATGCCCACGGGAAAGGGGTGGCCTTCCCGAGCGAGAAACACCTCGACAAAATTCGCCACGATGCACAGCTCGATCCATTCCCGGGGACTTCGGTGTGACGGCATCGGGAGAGGCATATAGGGTTCGTCCGCCGGTTTGCCTTCCGGGCGGAAATATTTTTGTTTCACCCGTTCCGCCATCGCATGAAAAGGAAAATGTTGCATGGCGCGCCGCATGTGGCCTCCCGGATCTCCGTCTTGAAGACGTCGCGCCAGGATCAAGTCAAGGGCGGTGCCCGATACCACGCCCAATTGGTTTAAGGATGAGACGGCGTTCGCGAGCCGCCAATTGGAGACGCCGGCCCCCATCCCGCCTTGAATGATGGTCGGGAAAGAGGCTGACGGAGTCGAGGAGGCGATCGTCATGAGAGATTGAGAATACGCGGAAGGCGTGTCAGCCCGCAATAGAAATGTCAGATACGCGGAAGGCGTTGCCAGCGTTGATGATCTATATCATATTGACCTCCCAGCTACCCGGGATAAGGTCAAACCGATGCTCCTCACTGGGATCACCCCACAGGGGTTTGTTTGGATCGGGAGTCCCTTTAGGGGCATTCGCACACGGCCCCTCGCGCAATACTCTCTTTCGATCCTTGCGTCTCGAAGAGACCAAGGGCTTCGGGGGTGCTCATGAGCGCATTGACCGATCGGTTGTGGCGTGTCCAGTGGAAGATGAAAGCGCTGTTGACGAAAGAGGGCATGGACGTGGGGACGCGTTTTCCCGATTTTGAACTGGCCAATTTGTGGGGGTATTCCTACCGGCTCAGAGACGTATTTCCCGACAGGGGCGCGATGCTTTGGCTCAGCAATTTGTGCTCCGGGTGCGAGGAAAAAATGCCGTTGGTGAATCGCCTGGCCCGGACGTACGGTGAGATCTTGCAAATATTCGTGATCAGCGTTCTGGGGGAGGATCGGGAGACGCCGAAACGGATCCAAGACGCGCATCGGTTGATAGCGCCGCTCCTGCTCGATCCGGACGATTGGGTTGGCCGCGTACTGGGGTTCGAACATCCCGGGGGCGCCTGCCCCATGTTCAATGTGTTCGTGTTGGATCGCTCCGGCGTGGTGATCTTCCGTCACCACTTGTCCGCCGTCAAAGAAGACCGACTCGAAACCGTCATTCAATCACTCGCCGGTCCTCTGGCGTGAGCCGCGTCGGCCCCGCGGCGCTTCACGGCGTTTCGCTTTCGGAAGTCCACCGCACCGTGGGCGTCGATCACACCACGTGGTTCCGCCGGTTGTTGGCGTTCGCGGGCCCCGGGTACATGGTCAGCGTCGGGTACATGGATCCGGGCAATTGGGCCACGGACCTCCAGGCCGGGGCGCGGTACGGCTATAGTCTCATTTGGGTTCTCCTCATGTCGAATATGATGGCGGTCCTGCTTCAAACGCTCTCCGCCCGATTGGGCATTGTGACGGGCCGCGATTTGGCCCAGGCCTGCCGAGAATATTATTCCTCGTGGGTGGCCTGGCCACTTTGGATCCTCTGCGAAATTGCCATTGTCGCCTGTGATTTAGCCGAGGTGCTGGGTTCGGCCGTAGGTCTCCACCTGTTATTCGGGATTCCGATTTTATTGGGTGTGGTTATTACGGCGGTGGATGTGTTGATTTTGTTGGCGTTGCAGCGGTTAGGGATTCGCAAGATGGAAGCGTTTATTTTGACCCTGGTGGCCACGATCGGGGCGTGTTTTGTGGTGGAAATGTGGTTAGTTAAACCGGTCATGGGGGAATTGGTGAAGGGTTTTCGGCCTTCCTGGCTCACGGGCAATCCCCTGTATATTGCGATGGGGATGCTCGGGGCCACCGTTATGCCTCACAATCTCTATCTACACTCGGCGCTGGTGCAATCCCGTGACGTGAAGCGGGATGAAGAAGGGATTCGTACGGCGTGCAAATACAATTTTATTGATACGGCGATTGCGCTCAACGCCGCGTTTTTCGTGAACGCGGCCATCCTGGTGTTGGCCGCCGGGGCCTTTCATACCACGGGACATCAAGAGGTCGCCCAATTGGAAGACGCCCATCGGTTGCTGGCGCCGTTATTGGGGACCACCATGGCCTCGGTGGCGTTCGCCGTGGCCCTGTTGTGTTCCGGCCAGTCCTCGACCATTACCGGGACGTTGGCCGGGCAAATCGTGATGGAAGGATTCTTGCGCTGGAAAATTCAGCCGTGGATGCGACGGTTGATTTCCCGCTCTCTCGCGATCGTGCCGGCGGCGCTGACCATTTGGTACCGGGGCAGCCAGGCGGTGGACGATCTGTTGGTGCTCAGCCAGGTGGTGCTGAGTCTGCAGTTGCCGTTTGCCATCGTGCCCCTCATCGTATTCACCAGCGACCGCCGGAAAATGGGAAACATGGTGAGCCGACCGTGGGTGGTGGGGTTGGCGTGGGCGGCGGCGGCCATCATTATCGGATTGAACGTGAAATTGGTGGCGGGGGTTTTGGGAGAATGGCTAACCACGGTTTCTGGATGGGTGATGGTCCCGCTAATTCTCCTGGCGGCCCTGTTGGCGGGATTGTTGGCATGGACGGCGATTGAACCGTGGTGGGCCGGACGTCAACGGCAAGATCTTTCGCCCGACGATCGATTGGAAGTGCCGGTCATCCATGAGAAAGCTTTGGTGGGCAAATATCAGCGGATCGGCGTGGCGTTGGAAGTGGGCCCGGCGGATCAACCTGTGTTGGATTACATTATTCAGCTCGCCAAACCTTCAAAAGCCAAAGTGTTTTTGTTGCATGTCACCTCGGGTTCCATGAGTCAATTTCTGGGTCGTGAAGCGTTTGATAACGAAGTCCGTGAAGACCAGCGATATTTGGAAGGGGTGGCGGCCCGTTTGCGCCAAGCGGGGGTGGAAGTGGCCGTGAGCCTGGGGGCAGGCGACCCGAAGGCGGAACTCGTCCGATTGGTCCGCGAACATCAATTGGATTTGTTGGTGACGGGATCCCATCGCCACGGATGGCTGGGCGATTTGCTCTTCGGGGCGACGGCCAGCGAGGTGCGCCACCAATTGGCCGTTCCCGTGTTGACGATTCCGATGAAGCGGGAGGGGACGTAGTTCGCGTGAAGCGGCTGCTGCAAAATCCCCTGGCGCAGTTCGTCCGATGGTTTGAGGAGGCGAAGCGGGATGTCCGTATCACGTTGCCCGAAGCCATGTGCCTGTCCACGATAGATTCGGACGGATATCCGGATAGCCGAATGGTGTTGTTGAAGCAGGTGGACCATCAGGGATTCGTGTTTTACACCGATCGGCGGTCGAGAAAAGGCCAGGCCTTATCTGAACGCCCCCGCGCCTCGTTGACGTTTCATTGGGCGCCCTTGAAGCGCCAGGTCAGGGTCCAGGGCGAAACAAAATGGGTGACGGATCAGGAAGCGGATGAGTATTTCAAGACTCGGCCGCGTCTCAGTCAGATGGCGGCGTGGGTGTCCAAACAAAGCCGTCCGTTGGAGAGCAGGGCGTCGTTGGTGAAAGACGTCACGAAATTATTGTTTAAGTACGTGGGACGGGACGTGCCACGCCCGCCGTATTGGACCGGCGTCCGGGTGATTCCACGCCGCATCGAATTTTGGGTGGAGCGTCCCAACCGGCTCCATTTCCGCATGCAGTACATCCACCAGGCGGGCCTCCAGGGGTTGGATCAGTGGAAGATGTGCCGGTTATATCCTTAAGATTCGGATGAATCCCGTGACCGTCGAACGTGGCGCTTCGGGTAAGGTATTTGAGTTGCACGAAGGGGGAAAAATCGAGGTGTCGAGTCGCGTCTCCGTCTCCACGCTGGAGGATCTCGCATGGGTCTATACCCCCGGCGTGGCCGAAGTGTGCCGGGAAATCGCCGACCATCCCGAACAGGCCCGCCGCTATACCATGAAACGGAACATGGTGGCGATTGTCACCGACGGGACGGCCGTGCTCGGACTGGGGGATATCGGACCGGAGGCCGCGCTACCCGTGATGGAGGGCAAGGCGATGTTGTTCAAGGCGTTTGCCGGCGTCAACGCCTTTCCCATTTGCTTGAATACCAAAGATGTGGATGAAATTGTCCGGGTCGTGGAGGCTATTGCTCCCGGATTCGGTGGGATCAATCTGGAAGATATTGCCTCGCCACGGTGTTTTGAGATTGAGCGGCGGTTGCGGGAGGCGTTGCCGATTCCGGTGTTCCATGACGATCAGCATGGGACCGCAACCGTCGTGTTGGCTGGACTGTTGAATGCTCTCCAAGTCGCGGGGAAGTTGTTAACCGACGTGAACATCGTGGTGCAAGGGGCGGGGGCGGCTGGCGTCGCGTGCGCAAAGATTTTAAAGGAGGCGGGTGTCCGTCATCTGACGGTGGTGGATCGCATGGGGATAGTGTATCCGGGGCGTTCGCGGGGCATGAATCCGATTAAGAATGAGTTGGCGGATATGACGAATGCGGAGGGACGCCGGGGGACGATCGACGACGCGTTGAAAGGGGCGGATGTGTTCGTCGGGGTGTCGGGGGCTCGAACGGTGAGGCCGGAGGCGCTGAAGGCGATGGCCCGCGACCCTATCGTTTTCGCGATGTCCAATCCGGATCCTGAGGTATCGCCGGCCGAGGCGGCGCCGTATATCCGTATCATGGCGACGGGCCGGTCCGATTTTCCGAACCAAATTAATAACGCTCTGTGTTTTCCAGGATTTTTCCGAGGGCTCCTGGATGGCGGCATTATCCAAGTGACCGAGCGGATGAAGGTGGAAGCCGCCCGCGCCATCGCCGGTCTCATTGGGCCAAATGAATTGTGTGAGGCCTATATTATCCCGAGTATTTTTAATAGACATGTCGCGCCGGCCGTTGCCCAAGCCGTCATGCGAGGAGCGTTCGCGTCGTCGGCCACGGTCGGCGCGGCGTCCGGTGTTCGCGCGACTTAATATGAACCGAACTTTGGAACAATCTTTTCCGTCCACCCGCTTCCACCCACCCACGCTTCGGCGGCGATCCGCCCGCCGCACTCGTGGAAGTCTCACGGTGGTTCGATTACAATGACCTTGTGAAAATGATGGAATGGCCTGTCGTCGTCATGCGGGAAGGGTCGTGGTATGTGGCGGCATGCCCTCCGCTCGATATCGCCACACAAGGGAAGACGGAACAAGAAGTGAAAGACAATATGAAAGAGCTGATCCACGAATATTTGAGAGATCCTGACACGCCCAAACCGAAAGGATTCGAACTCGTCTCATTTTCTTTAATCTCGGCGGGATCTGGGAAGTAAGGGCGGCGTGGGGAAGCTCAGGCCGCTTCCCCAGTTGCGGGTCATCGCCATTCTCAAGGGGAATGGATTTGAGGAAGTTCGATCAGGGAAACACCTCACGTTCAAAAAACGCGGCCCCGCTGGCAAGATGTTGACCACGTTTGTTCCCCATCATAAAGAAGTGACGTTATTTGTCATTCAGTACATTATCAAGCAGTCAGGAAAGCCCAGAGAAGAATTCGAGTAGTGGGAAAAAGGTATCCTGGTGTCATAATTATGAGGGTTATAAAATTCTGTTGTTTCCTGTTCATACTTGTGGCTCTGGCTGGTCAAGGGTGGTCTGAGGAATTGTTAAGTTTTCACCCTAATCAGAAGAATTTGGGCGCCCTGCACTTTGTTTACCTGAAGGAGTTTCAGGGTAAGGAGCCGAAGGAAGTGACAAAGGAACGGGGAGAGTGCTGGGTTCAAGGTGAACGCTGGCGTCAGGACGTCCAAGGGGCTGACGGAAAAATCCAGAGAACGGTATTATGTGACGGACAACGAACAGTCGAGTGGAGTTCGGATTCCGTAACGGCAAAAGCATTCGCCGCCCGGCCATTCCCCTGGGTCCAGCTCTACCTTTTTCATGCATCTCTCAAAGAAATGTGTCTCAATAGTCCGTTTTCATACGCTGGGGAGACCTTAGGAGCCATTGCAAAACAACTTGAACAAGTAATGTTTATCATCTAAAGTGGCGGGGTGGCCGAGACTGAAGGATTCCGATCACGGTTGGTGGCCCTGATGCCGCATCTCAACGAACGACAGTTCCGCTTGGCCGCAGCCCTTGAAGCCCGCTCGTTAGGGTACGGAGGCGTGTCCACGGTGGCACAGGCCATTGGGATGGCGCGCGGCACGGTGCACCGGGCGCTCGAAGAACTCAAGCATCCCAGGGCGACCTCGGCGGTCCATCAGATCCGAGCGACCGGCGGCGGTCGCAAGTCGATCGCCCTCAAAGAGCCGCGCCTGGTGAAACGGCTCAAGGTCTTGGTCGAGTCCAGTACCCGTGGGGATCCGATGACCCCGCTCCTCTGGACGTGTAAAAGCACGCGGGAATTGGCGGAGACGTTGTCCCAAGAGGGATATCCGGTCAGCCATAATACGGTGGCAAGAGTACTGGCAAACATGGGCTACAGCTTACAGGCCAACCTCAAGACGGTGGAGGACGGCGTTGCGCATCCCGATCGTGACCGGCAATTTCAGCATCTCAATCGCCAGGTGGGCCGCTTTTTGAGACAGGGCGCTCCCGTCATTTCGGTGGACACCAAGAAGAAGGAGCTCATTGGATCCTATGCCAATAAAGGCCAACGGTGGCGTCCGAAGGGGCAACCGGAGCAGGTGAAGATTCACGATTTCATTGATCCCGAAGAACCGAAAGCGATCCCCTATGGGATCTACGATGTGGCCAAGAACCTGGGATGGGTCAATGTAGGGTGTGATCATGATACGGCCAGCTTTGCCGTGAGCAGTTTGCGCCGCTGGTGGCAATCGATGGGGCGTCACGAATATCCGCACGCGGAACGGTTGTTGATTTGTGCGGACAGCGGGGGGAGCAACGGCTATCGGATCCGATTATGGAAATTTGAACTCCAAGCGTTCGTGGATGACACCGGCGCGTGGGTCACCGTGTGCCATCTGCCCCCCGGGACCAGCAAGTGGAACAAGATCGAACATCGGCTGTTTTCGCACATCAGTATGAATTGGCGAGGGCGACCCTTGATTAGTCATGAAGTGGTGGTACAATTAATCGGCGCGACCATGACCAAAACCGGATTGAGAGTCAAAGCCAAACTGGACAAGCGGAAGTATCCCCTCAAGGTGAAAGTCTCGGATGAGGAGATGGCCTCCCTTAACATCGAACCGCATGCGTTCCACGGGGAATGGAACTATACGATCAAGCCACGCAAGCTCAAAAAGAATCCGAAGCGGTAAAGTTGTTCAATTTATTATGCAACGGCTCCT
>OBEQ012418644.1_pt1 | contig 32553 bp, 34 predicted proteins | sample 1670901 | NCBI WGS metagenome assembly OBEQ01 (sample SAMEA104232315, study PRJEB22302) | groundwater metagenome | biome: forest; feature: aquifer; material: groundwater | place: USA | collected 2011-08-07 | depth 5.4 m | reverse complement strand
AACGTATCATTTGCAAAATGGATTAAAGTTTTGCAAATATACAAATAATACGTCATATTATACTTAACTTAACACTAGCTCATAATTCATAATTACACGAGCTTTAACTTCTAATAGAATTGGGTTGTTTGGCTCTAAATGATTTGCTAAATTTAATTTCTCGTTTACACTATTATAACTTTTAATACCATCATACATTAAAGATTCAACCTCATTTAGAAGTTTTAAAACTTCAGAATTGTTTATTTTTTCAAGTCGCTTAACAGAGTTTTTATAAAGGTACTGGATCATCTCGTTCAAATTTACTACTTCAGTATTTGCTCCACTGCATATAATAATACTTTGTTTTTTATCTAATACTTTAAAATGAGCTTCTGTGATTTGATCTCGGTATTTTTTACACATTGCATAAAAGCAATAAGCTTGAATCTCTTTTTGTTCAACAAAAAAAATACTATCTAAAATCCTGAATTCAAAATTATTGAATTCTACAATCTCTTCAGCTAATTTATCTTTTCCCTTTTCAAAATGTGGATCAAAAAATAACAAAACACAGCTGCAGTCTTTCATGTCATCCGTGATTTTCTTAATTGTTTCTTTGCTAGCTTTTGAAACTGATAAATCTTGTGAGAAATATGAAAATGAAATAAATAAAAAGGTGATTAAAGTAAATTTTGTCATTTTTGAAATTTTAGTTTTCAAATTTAATAAATTAATGTAATGAGTGATCCAATTATATTAAATCACTCGTTCTTTTATCTCTTTTAATTGTTTTTGAATCACACTATCAAAAGAAAAATAATCTTCTTTCGTCTTGAATCCACTAGTTTTAATCCATAATTCATCACTGTATTCTCGAACAAAAGATTCCAATGTTTTTTCTTCCATTTTGTAATGGTCTGTTAAATACGCTGAAATTTTCAATAACAATAATTTGTTTCTTTCTAATATCATTTCAGCTTCTTTTTGACATTCTGTGATCAATTGCATGGCTTCTTCTTTGTATTTAGTATCCATATAAAACAGATCTTCGCTATTTGAAGAATATACTGCAATTGTAACAGGATCAGAACCCATCGCATATTTTTTAATGGCTAAATTGGCTAATTCACTTGCTCCTTTGATGTCACTTGAAACCCCTGATGAAGTGTTCTCAATTCCAAAAATCATTTTTTCAGCTACAAATCCTCCTAAAGAGATAATAATATCTTTTTTCAAGACTTCGCGAGTTCTTAATTCTTCTGGTAAATTGATCATACAAAATCCATCATAACTATCTGCTGCTGATTTTGAAACAATCAGGGATGGCAAAATATGTAATGTCATAACTGCTAAAACGGCATGACCTGCTTCATGAACAGCAGTGTGAGCTTGTAGATTTCGATTGGTTGTTTTTCGTAAAGAATCCATTTTTAAATTGACATTTTCTTCCATTAAAGCGATAACTTTTTGCTTTTTATTTTTGAAAATGAATTGATAGTTGTCATTTTCATAACGCCATTCAACACTTTCTACATCTAATTGTTTGTCAATTACTTCAATGACAACTTTACCAAACCAAGCTTCTATGTAGTTTTTAATTGTCGTCAAAACTGGTCGAGTACCTTGTGCAGGAAAAACACCTTCTTGATAAATTAATTCGTTCATAGAAGGATGATAAACCAATTCAAAGTCGAATTCACTTTTTATAAAACTTCCGACTCTTTTTAATTCTCGGCGAATCAATTCTTCAAAATGCTCATTCTTAAAGGCTCTGTAAATGATATGGTTGTTTCCTAATCGAGCAATTTGTTCCGGACGAAATCTAGTTTTTAATGCTGCTTTAATATTTGTAATGTTGATTTTTAATGTCGCTTCATGTAAATCATTCGCACTTATATCTGGATTCATAGAGTGACTCATACCATACGCTTCGTCTAGATTTCCTAAGATAAAAATCAACGCTTTTGATAAATCTAAATCTTTAGATGCGGGTCTTGTTTTCAATCCTTTTAAAATTAAATCTACAATCCCGAATAAATCAGCCTGCTTTACATATGCTTCAATTTCATCTTTGAATGTAATTTCATCATTCATCAAATAGAAGACCCCCGATAAAAAATCATCAGATAAAAAGTAATTAACATCAACTGCTTTACCATTTCTAGAATAGTTTTCGAAATAGAAATTTTTGAAAATACTTAAGAAATCTTCTTCATTACTGATTACAATTCCATTTTCAATAACAACTTCCATTTCCTTGGCTTTCATTAAACTAGTTAAACAAGCATCAGCTCTTTTTAAGTAAAAGATGTTGTTATCTGGAATATATGAAAGTTTTCCATTGTCAATCAAATCCCAAACAAAGCGCAATTTATCTTTCCCTAATTCACTCCCATTGTTATCTAATGTTCGAGCAAATTGAAATTCATCTAGACACATTAAACAGGGTTCTTCGTGCAGAAATTCCATGTCTTGAGTCAAGGTGTTTTTAAACCAAGTGGATGAGTCTGATTCGAATTCCCCCATATCTAATTGAATATAAAGCTTTTCATAATCTAAAAGTTCAACCAGCTTTTTTACCAATGCCGATTTTCCAGAACCTGTCATTCCCCACAGATTGATGACAGTAGGTCGAAGTTGTGCTTGTGGGAATAAGTACCAAGAGGAAACTAAGCCCATTATTTCATCAATAATCAAATCTAAACCAATAAAATAGGCTTTTAAAGAAATGCTTATCATGTTTAATTTCTCCTTTTTCAAAAGGATTTCCTTATGCAATTTAATCTGTATCATAATCGTTTTTTTCTTTGCCATCTCGTTTTCGATCGTATTTCTTTTTACTCTCGACCTTGACAGAATTATTTTTTACAAAAGTTCGAATCGGATTTCCTCGTTTTAATTCATTGTGTTGCTTCCATTGTTGCTGAACATCTCCTTTTAGACTTTTTAATTGCCATTCTATAAAGATTACTTTCAGCCTTTCAGTCGCTAATTTCTTGTTCTGCAATTGAGAACGTGAATCAGTGACTTTTACTTGAACTCCACTTGGTATATGTGTTGCTCTCACTGCTGTTTCAACCTTGTTTACATTTTGTCCTCCAGGTCCAGTTCCTCGCAATGTTTGGTAGCTGATATCCTTTTCGTTCCACTCAATTCCGTTTTTAAAATCGAAACTTTCAACACCAATAAACCAATTTTTACGTTTATGAGAAGTTCTATATTTACTTTGGGAAACCCAAAGAATAGTTCCAATCCAAGTAGTACAAAATTGCTCACATTTATCTCCTTCAAACTTTAAAGTCGTTGAAACAATAGTTCCGCTTTCAGTTCCTTTTACTTTATCAAGTACCTCATGTTTGATTCCTTGATCTTTCGCTTCTTTGATCATTTCTTTCAAGGTTAAAGCAACTGCTAAACAGCATTCTGCAGGACCTCTTCCAGATGTGATTTGTATTATTTTAGTTTTCATTTTTTTTTTATTAGGGCATAGGTCAAAGGTCTTTATTAGCGATATTCAATTAGGTCATAGGGCTCATATGTCTCGTCCTGCTCCGTGTGAAGCAGATGACAATGAACCTTTCACTCCTAATCCACTTACGATGTATCCTTTACTGGTCATGCTTCCTGGGATTATTCCTAATTCACCTTTTTCAGCTGGAGTTGCACCTTTTCTATGAACAATTAATTCTTGACCGTCATGTATTTCCTTCCAAGCAAAGTTATGGTGATTTTCAATCTTACAAATTGATTTTATTCCCATTGCTTTTTCCAAATTCTGATGAATCACGTCGTGACAAGCCTTCGCATAATCCCCCGCTAAATTCATTGAAAGCCAATATTCTTGACCAGCATCCGTATTCAAATCTAGCCAAGCCATTGATTGCATTGCGCGTGGAAGTTTACATTTATTCATGGCAATTCTTGTATATGTGCTCGCGATTTGAGCGCCCATTCCTCTTGATCCACTGTGAGATAATAATCCCACATATTTTCCAGGAGGAACATTGAATGTATTTTCTTGAAGAATTTCTACAACTCCAAACTCCACAAAATGATTTCCGCTTCCAGAAGAACCTAATTGAAATCTGGCTTTAGAGTGCAATTTCTTTAATAATTCAGTTGATTTAAATTCAGGTCTTTCCAAAATTTCATGATCAACTTCAAAATCAAGTGCGCCTTCAGTTCCGAAATGCGTGTACTTTTTCAATGCTTTTTTTAAGTCGTATTCTTTCATTTTCAAATACTCTTCAGGCAAATCATAAATACTTAAGGCCATTCTACAGCCGATATCTAATCCAACTCCGTAAGGAATTACAGCATTGTTTGTAGCTAAAACACCGCCGATTGGTAAACCATATCCGTGGTGAGCGTCAGGCATTAAGGCGCCTTTCACAGAAATAGGTAAACTCATTGCCGCTTGCATTTGTTTGACAGCATTTTGAGTAATATATTTCTGACCATAGATATTGAAATCACCTGAATCTATCAAGTTATGAACTTCAAAATCTGTTTTAATTTTTGGTTTTCCATCAAGTGCTATTGCCAATGAAGCTAATAAATCATCTTCTAAATAACGCTTTGGATCACCTATTACATTTTTAATTATCTCTAATTTTTCTTCAAGCGAAACAAATTTATAATGCTTCGACATCGTGTTTATAGCTACACTTTTAGCTATGTTTGAAGGGAAATCTACTTGACGTAGATGTTTTCCTTTCAATTGATTCTTTCCCATGATATGTTGATCATTTCGAGAAGTTTACCGAATTAATCTAAAAATTGAGGAGCGTTTAAAGTCAAGTCTATATCTTTTAAAAAGGTATGTGATCATCCTTAAAAACAGTTCAATATTATGCTGCACATGTTCTTTGCTAAATGCAAAGGTTGTACTTCTTGTGCTAGACAATTGAATTTCTGACTTTTTTAAGGCATTATGGACTGCCTTTTCGTCTCCTCAAATTTAAACCCCCTTCGTTTTAGTTGTTAAAATTAATCTTATTAGATTAAAAATAAACAGCTAAGCTACTCGAGGGTAATACACTAATTTAATTATTTGATTTCCGGATTTACCGTTTTGTATATTTTTATTTTATTAGGTAGTTTAAAATAAAAGCAACAAAAAACCCGGCTTTAAACCAGGTCAAATATTTATAGAAATATCAGTTTGGTTTAAAATATACCTGTTAAATTTAAGACTGACATAATTTCTATTTTTTAAAGTGTTATTATTAATTTTCGTTGCACAAAGGTAATGTCAAATAAAAGTTATATCCTAATTTTTATTGAAAATAAATTTTGAAAAATATTTAAATTTGATAATTTACGAAATAAATATTTAAATTCAATTAACTCTATTTAAATCTTTTAAATTATGTTAAGTAAATTAAAAGATTAACTGAAATTATTTTAAAAATAATTTATATAAAATAAGCTTTTACAGCTTCATCGGATAATAAATCATCATTTTCATAGATCTCAACTCTTTTAGCACCATTGTGTTCCATTATATCATAAAATGGTCTAAGTTCGACTTGAGACAAACCTCCTACTTTTTTTTCCATAGGCTGAACAACGGCATTAATGCTAGGTCTAATTATTCTATCCCCTCCAATTTCTTTTAATAATTCCCTAATAAAATCGTGCGCATTATTGAAATTTCCTATTAATAACCTTTCTGTTGAGAATTTATTTAATGCTGTTCGCTTAATTGTAATTTCTTTATTAACATCTCGAATTTCTATAGAGTTTACAAAGATTCGAACATAAATAATGGTTGGTTTGAAGAATTTAAACATGTTTGATAGATTTAGTCAATAATATTATTTGATAAAATTACATATTAAAAACGCATGATTTATTTATTTTTTTTCTATTTTTACTTTATGTCTTACAATGAAACCTTAGTAAATAGAATCCGTGAATTATTGGTTCATCAATTACAAGTTGAAGAAAAAAACATGTTTGGTGGTGTTTGCTTTATGGTGAATGATAAAATGTGTATTGGCGTTGTAAAAGATGAGCTGATGTGCCGAATAAATCCTGAATTAGATGAAATAGTTTTGGAGAAAACAGGGTGTAGACCAATGGAATTTACAGGAAAAAGGATGAAAGGTTTTGTATTTGTGAATGAAGAAGGTTTGAGATCGAACAAGGAGTATGAATACTGGTTAAATTTATGTTTGGATTTTAATCCGTTGGCAAAGGCCTCTAAAAAGAAAGTTAAAAAATAAATTTAGGAGAGCAGTTTAAGTTTTACCATCCAATGTTTTGAATGCTTTTTTACTAATTCTCTTTTTAATGATGTATTATTGTCTTTATCTAAAAGATATTTGTAAATTTTCATAGGAATCGATTTTGGATAAAATTCGAGAGCAAGATTAAAATGTTGAATTGCATTTTCTATATCATTATTGTTCATCATTGATTCTCCCATATAAATATAAACGATTTCAGGAATTTTATTATAAATTGAAATGCATTCGAAAGATAGTAAATTAATTATTTTCTCTTGATATTGAGCATCTGATTTAATTCCCTTTGATGATGTTTCTGAAATATGTTTTTGGTAGGCATTAAATAAAAACAAGATACTTCTATTTTTTAATTTCTGGTTGTTTGTTAGTTGAGTGTGTTTTTTAATTGTTTTTTTCTTCAATTCTCCAGTTTCATCTTGTAAAGATTCGGAGCATAAATTTTCTAATAAATTGAAAATTTCTTTATCTTTCGAATCAGTTATCATTCCTTTTTTTAGACTATCATATTGAATCAATAGGCTATCGAAATTTGTTGATTGTGAAAAGGATATAGTTGATGAAATTATTAAAAATAAGAAGATTAACTTGGATTTTTTGTTCATTTTTAAAAGTTTTTCACACTAATTAGTCTATTTTAGTATCACATAAACGAATAAAATTGTCAAATAGTATGCGACCATGATTTCCAGAAACTTCAGGGTGAAACTGAACGCCAAATAGGGGACGAGTAGCATGTTGCATTGCCTCATTTACACAAGTATCGGATGAAGCAATCAATTGAAAATTTGGAGGTATAGAAATCGATTCACAATGGTCTTCCATCATTTCAATTTCTTTAGGTAATTTATCAAAAAGAATAGACGGTTCATAAATCTCAATAGTTTGCCAATCTCTGTCTTCTCGCATTCTAGATCCAAATGCCCCAAAAGTTATTCCGATCAATTGATGGCCAAAACAAATTCCTAATACGGGAATATCGATTGTTTTAAGCCATGAAACTTTTTCTAAATAAATTGTGATATCCATTTCTGTAATAAGAAGTGGGGCACCTGAAATTATAATTCCTTTGATGTTTTTTAAATGTTCGGATGTTAGTGATAGAATTTCTACAGTTTGAAAATCCATGAATTCGTCCACACATTCTTCAATATATACCGTTTTTTGACTTCCACAATCTATTATTAAAATCATAAATCTATTTGTCCAATTCCTTGACGAATAATTTTAGCAACTTCACCAGTACAATCTACAACGGTTGACGCTTCAAGATTTCCATAACCACCGTCAATAATCATCTCAATGGAATCATCATATTTTTCATAGATTGAATACGGATCTGCGAAATAATCTAAAAATGTATCTTCATCATTATGTAAAGATGTTGTAGCAATTGGATTTCCTAATTTTTCTACAATTTCTAAAATAATCTTATTATCAGGTATACGAATACCGATTTCTTTTTTATTTGTATCAAAGATTTTAGTTACTTCACTTGTTGCATTCATAATAAATGTGAATGGTCCAGGAAAACTATGTTTTAACAATTTAAAGGTTGGACGGTCAATGTGTTTAACATATTCGGATAAATTACTTAAGTCATGACAAATGATTGAAAAATTGGCTTTGCTTAACTTTATACCTTTCAATTTTGCAAGATTATTTAATGCTTTTTTATTTTTCAAATCACATCCCATACTGTAAACAGTATCAGTAGGGAAAATAATTATTCCACCTTTCTTTAAAATTTCAATTGCTTGATCAATTAAACGAATGTCAATATTTAATGGGTTGATTTCAACTAACATCTGTAGTTTTATTTTGCTTTATATGAATGTACTTTTTTATTAGAACCAATTGTAATCAGTTTGTTAGTTGTCAATGTTTTAATGTTAAAGACTTCTGGTTTTTTGTTTTCTGGTGAAAAATGATTCAAAATTAATTTATTATCTTCTGTTTTCCATTGACCTTTTGAAATAGATTGAATTTTGCTTATTCCAGCATCCGTAAATTTTGTATCTATTATTGAATCATATATTTGAAAATAGCCGTTTTTTTCAATGGACATAATTACAATTGTTGGCGATTCGGCAGTAAGATCGTTAGTTAAAATCCATTTTTTAACAACTAGAGAAAGTTTTAATTTAGAATTCTCTTCAATAGATTCATTGCTTGAAGAACACGAAAAAAGAAAGAGAAATAAATAGAGTATACTAATAGTTCTCAATAGTTTGTTTGAATTTTTCATACAGACAAATATATGATTTTTATTTGTAAAAAACAATGTCCAAAAGCCGATGAGAATTTGGTTGAAATAAATACAATATAATTTGAAGAGTTGTTCTCCTAAATGATATTGTCATTCGTCAATTGTTTCTGTCAATAGTTTATCAGTTTCTTCTATATTTCTCTTAGTCCGTTCTATTTTTCTTTTTAGTATATATGGTGAAGCAATAATTGTAAACAAACTAAATAAGGACAATGGAATAGTCAAAAATAAAGACTTTTTAACCCAATCGTATTTCCAAAAAATAAGGTAAAGTATAAATGAAAGTATAGTCCTGATTGTCCATAAAACAAGTTTCTTATTTCTGTAAGCAGGGTCAAGAATTGTGTTTGTGGTTGCTTCTTCAAGTTCCCTTTTAAAACTTTCGTTTAAGGTTTCGTTGTCTTCCATTTATATATTTTTTAATGGTTTAAATCCCTAATCTCTACTTATAAACTCTACAAGAAATAGCTCTGTGATCACTATATGTTTCTGATTGAATTTTAAACTGATATGATTTTAAATTCTTTGAGTGAAATATATAATCTATTCTTCCAGCTGGAACTCGACCTGAATAAGTTGCCCCAATTCCAGAAGAACAATTACGAAATGCATCTATCATTTTTTTGTTGAATTGATTATAGGTGTATGAAAGTGGTGTGTCATTGAAATCACCGCAAATCACTACTGAATAAGGTGAAGTGCTAATGTGTTCCATTACTGTTATTGCTTGATCTGCACGTTTAGGAAATGCTATTCTTAATTTATCTAACATCATTTTTATACGTGATTTTTCGGATGCAGGTTGATTACTTCTTTCTCCAAAAACGGCATAATCGTCTTGTTGAAATTTGATCGATTGCAAGTGAACATTATAAATTCTAAATGTATCTTTCCCTTTTAGTATATCAGCATAAATACAATAGTTATTGTCATTATGATCATCATCTTTAAAAACAACATCGCCTTTTGCAATCATCGGATATTTTGAAAGCATAGCTACTCCGAAATTTTGTCTTCCGGATAATTTATGACTATATCGTTCGTGATAATCTTTTGTGTTTAAAATTTTACGTAGTGCATCTCTTGTTGGAAAATTGGTTGGTTTGTCTTGATGGTAAAATTCTTGGAAACAAACTACGTCTGGATTTTCTCGTTCAATATAATTAAAAATAGAATCTTTATTTTCGTATTTTTCAGACATTGTCCATTCGTATAAATCAAATAAACGGACATTGTAACTCATAACATGAAGCGTTTCCATTTCTTTTGGTAAAATTTCTGGATCTTCTCCAGTAGCAACCATTCTGAAATGCAATTTCCCTCCCATCAAAATAACAGCTAAAACAACAATTGACCATTTAGATTTTACAACCGTCCAAACAATTAAAAATAAAATAGAAAACAAAAAAATGATAGGGTAGGCGAGTCCGAAAAATGGTAAAACCCAAAATGTACCTGGATGAATAAAAGGACATAAATAAGCTAATAATAAACTAATCAAACAAACAATAGTAGCAACTTTAAACCAAGAAGAAAAACGAACAATGCTCTTGATTATTTTACTTACCATTCTGACTTTGTTTAAATAAAAATTCTTTTTCAGCTTTAGACAAAGATTCGTATCCCGATTTTGCTATTTTATCTAAGATGGCATCGATTTGAATTTGTCGTTGTTTTGCTTCGTAATTAAATTCTTCATCAGTTTTGAAACCTCCTCGTGCACTTCCTCCTTTTTGTACTGTGAATTTTGGTTGTTTTTTAGTGAATAGTTTTTTGAAAAATTGGACGATTGATTCAATGAAATTTTGAAAACGAGTGATAATATTTTTTGAATTGTTCATATTTTTTACGGATAAATAACCTATAAATGCTCCTCCTAAATGTGCAAAATGAGCTGTCCCATCTGGCTTCGCTAAAGATAATAGATTCATTACTAAATATGCAAGCGCTAAATAAATTATTTTTAATGGAAAAACACCAAATAAATTTACTTCCAAATTAGGTCTGTAAAAGGCTATAGCCATAAAAATTGCCATTACGGAACCTGAAGCACCAACAATAACTGTCTGATAAGTTTCAAAAACAGGAAAAATTGAATGCGCTACTATTTCAAAAATACCGCCAATAATTCCTCCTAAAATATAAGTGTAAAGTAATTTTTTTTCACTAAATAATTGTTCAAATGCTCTTCCTGTAAAATACAGCATTAACATATTAAACAAAATATGCATAAAACTAAAATGAGCAAATATACTTGTGAAAATCCCCCAAGGTTTGTACAAAAATCCAATTAGATTTGTATCTAAAGTAAATAATTTATGATTAAATACATCAATAAAAAACTGAGAATCGCCTTGCATTAAAGTGCCTACAACTGAAGTAAACCCAATAAATAGAAAAACAAGGAGATTGATGAAAATCAGTTTCACAGTCATTCCTCCTGTATAATACAAGTGTTTTAATTGATCCGAAAAAGTGTTATTTGTATTCATTACCAAAAGTTTTTCTTGTCAAATTTTCGACGAATAATAATAAAAATTAATCCAGTTAATGCTCCACCAATATGTGCTAAATGACCTACATTATCATTTATGTCTACGTTCACACTTTTGTAAATTTCGTAAAACATATATCCACCAATTAAAAATTTAGCTTTAATTGGAAAAGGAATAAACATCATCATCATTTCAGTATTTGGAAAGAGAAAAGCAAAGCCTGCTAAAACTCCCATCAAAGCACCTGAAGCTCCTAATGAAGGGACTAAAGTAATACGAGAATATTGATACATTTCAGTAGGATTCATTTGAGTTATCCCATTCGATAAATTTGTAGTATAGTGAGACATAATATTTTGTATCTCGATATAGCTAACGATTTGGTCAAAAACACTTGCGCCTAATCCACAAACGATATAAAAAATTAAAAACCTCTTTTCACCCCAAATTTTCTCTAAAAATGAACCGAAAATAACCAAAGCATACATGTTTAATATTATATGCATAATATCATATTGACTATGCATAAACATACAAGTCACAAATTGAAAAGGTCTAAAGTTAGGTGATTGAAAAAAGTAAATACTAAGCGTATTAAATAAATTAGTTTGACCATTCGTAACATTAAATAAAATTGTAGCGACAATAAACATCATCACATTTATCAATAAAATGTTTTTTGTAACCTGTGGGATATTATTTAAAAAAGAAAACATATTAAAATTTATTGGTTATCTCTTCCATTGAGATGGTTTGTATTATTGTTTTTCCACTAGGGGTAAATGTATGTTCAGGACATTGAAATAAATCTTCAATCAAAACTTCGGACGCTTCATTGTTTAAAATAATATTCTTTTTTTGAGAAGCTGAACGAGCAATAGAATTGATTAAAACGTGAGCAATATCACCTTTATCTATTTCTCGGAATGAAATTGTATCCAGTATATTATCTAAACAATCATTAATGTTTTCTTCTTGAATAACAGAAGGAATTGCGTTGATTTCCATTATTGAATCGTTAAATGAAGTTTCAAAACCTAATCTTTCTAACATTTTAGCATTATTTATCCATTCACTTTTTTCGGTAGCAGAAACTTCTTTCTCATAAGGAAAAAGTAATTTTTGTGAATTAATAGGATTGGAAACAAAAAGTTTCATTAATCGATCATAAACAATTCGTTCAACTGCTCTTCTGTGATGAATAACCATTAAACCAGATTTTGATGAGGTGATTAAATAGTTTCCTCGAACAATAAATTCTTTGTTTGAATTTACTTCGCCTTCAAATTCAATTTCTTGATTAACAATTTCAGTTACTTCTTCTTTTATCGCATAAAAATCGGTCCAATCACTTTGATTTATTTCAGTATTCCCAAATCCTTCAGCTTTGATTGCTTTCGTGAAACTTGGCTGAGAATTAGACGAACTAAAAGATGATGAACTATAAGCTGTAGTTGTATTAAACGGATTGTAATTTTCGTTTATTCTAATTTTAGGTTCAATTGGAATTTGACTATTCATCGAAAATGGAATGTCAAAACTCGATTCTCTGTTGAAATCGATCGTTGGAGCAATGTTATATTTTCCTAAAGCTTGACGAATACTACTTAAAATAATAGGGTAAATCAAACGATCATCTTCAAATTTAATTTCCGTTTTTGTAGGATGAACATTAACATCAATTTTATGAGGATCAATTGTTAAATATAAAAAATAGGAAGGGAATGACTTAGGCTGGATTAGTCCGTCAAACGCTTTTGTGATCGCATGATTAAAGAATGAATCTTTAAAAAAACGATCGTTTACAAATAAAAATTGTTCTCCTCTTTTTTTCTTAGCGAATTCAGGTTTTCCTACAAAACCTACAACTTCAACGATTTCTGTTGATTCATCTATTGGAACCAATTTTTCATTTGAAGATTTTCCTAGAATATCAACAATTCGCTTTTTTAAAACAGCTGAAGGAAGATTGTAGACTACTGTATCGTTGTTTTTTAATGTGAAAAAAACTTCTGGATGTGCAAAAGCAATTCTCTCAAAATCATCTAAAATATGTCTAAATTCAATGTTGTCTGATTTTAAAAAATTACGTCGAGCTGGAACGTTGTAAAATAAGTTTTTTACCTCGAATGAAGAACCCGTGGGACAAACAATTGCTTCTTGTTTTGTTATTTTACTTCCTTCAATTTGAAGAATGTTTCCAATTTGATCACTTTCCAGTTTTGTTTTGAGGGTGATATGAGCAATCGCTGCGACAGAAGCTAAAGCTTCGCCTCTAAATCCTTTTGTGGTTAAAGTAAATAAGTCTTCAGCTTTTGAAACTTTACTCGTTGCATGTCTTTCAAAGCACATCCTCGAATCAAAAGTCGACATTCCTTTACCATTGTCAATTATTTGAATAAGTGTTTTTCCAGCATCTTTAATTACCACATCTACTCTTGTAGCTCCAGCATCAATCGCATTTTCGACCATTTCTTTAACCACAGAAGCGGGACGTTGAATAACTTCTCCAGCTGCAATTTGATTTGCAATATGATCGGGTAATAATTTAATTACATCACTCATTTTTTTAACTAGACTCTTTTTGAATTGTAAAAATACAATAGCAAAAATACCAAATTAATCTCAATAAATTTAGTGTTTATTGATTTTCTATGACTTATTATTTCCCCTTTTTTTATATAGGTTTTCGTTTGGAAATTAGTACTTTTATCAAAACAAGATTATAAACCAATGAAGAATCCTTTCAATCAAATTAACTCTCTTATGAACTTAACAGTTTATCGTTTTATTAAAGTTTTTGTTTTTTTTATTGTATTTACGCCTTGTTATCAATTAACTGCTCAAACTACTTCAGATGACTTTAATAATTTTGGATTAAATGAATTAGAGCATTTGAAACCGAAAAAAGCATTAAAGTATTTCAATAAAGCGATAGAGCTTGATTCAATAAATGAAACAGCTTATTACAATCGTGCGTTAACGTATTTCGAATTAGGAGAATTTAAAAAGGCAATTGAAGATTATCAAAAATTGATTAAATTTAAAACATTGGATAATCAAATTTATTTTGAATTAGGTCAATGCTATAATGCGTTGGGAGAGTATGAAACTGCCATTTTAAATTTCAATAAATCAATTGAAATGAATCCAAAATCCCCGAGTTCTTATATTGAAAGAGCAATGTTAAAAATCAAATTAAATGATCAAAAAGGCGCTTGTGAAGATTTAAATATTGCTAATAATCTTGAATACAATATAGAAGTAAGTTCAAAATTGGTTGAGTTTTGTAAATGATTTTCTATAAATAAATTGTTGTTTGAGTATTGGATTTTAATTCAACAGTATAGGTGTTTGTTTTACCTTCCCCTTCAATTTTTATAAATCTCTTTCCAATTGGGAGTTCAATTTCAAAAGATCCATAATAATTAGATTTTATGTTGTTGAAAAATTATAAAAATAATTTTATACCGTTCGGTATATTATTTATATCTTTGTACTAAATAAGAAATTTTAATGAATTCAAAATCAAGTCGTACCAAACAATATATTATTGAAAAAACTGCTCCAGTTTTCAATGCAAAAGGATATTCAGGTACTTCTATTAATGATTTGATGGTTGCGACTGGTTTAACAAAAGGAAGTATTTATGGTAATTTTGAAAATAAAAATGAAGTTGCTCTTGCTGCTTTTGATTACAATTTTCAACAAATTGTCCTTTTTATTCGAGCTAATATGGATACAAAAGTTTCTTGTATTGATAAATTGTTGGTTTACCCAGAAACATATAGAAATTATTTAAAACTTCCTTTTTTGAGTCAAGGTTGCCCTATTGCTAATACCTCTACAGAAGCTGATGATACACACCCTCAATTAAAGAAAAAAGCTGCAGAAGCTTTGAACTTTTGGAGAGATGCGCTTGAGAATTTACTGAAAATTGGAATTGAAAGAGGTGAAATCAAATCTGATATTAATATAAACGAAGTTGTAGGAGTAATTAGCGCTTTGATTCAAGGAGCAGTAATTCATGTTAAAGCATCCGGTAAAGTTCATTTTTTGAATGCAACGATGACATTTTTAGAAAAAATGATTAAAGATTTAAAAGTGTAAAATTTTTTAACTTAGAATATACCGAACGGTATATTAAATAAATTATAAATATGATAGATATAAATCCAAGTTCAGTTAGTAAAATTCGCTTTAGTGATTGCGATATGTTAGGTCATTTAAATAATTCAAGGCATTTGGATTATCATCTTGATGCTCGTGAAGATCATTTGAAAAAGAGTCAAAATTTTGATTTTCAATACTATTTTAAACAAGATTTGGGATGGGTAGTAGGAAATCATGAAATTTCATATTTGAAACCTGCAATTTATAATGAGATAGTTAAATTACAATCGACATTATTGGTTATAGAAAATGATTTTTTAATATACGAATCAATAATGATGGATGAAAATGAAAGTCATTTAAAATCAATTGTAAGAACGAAATTGATCCCAATCAGTTTAAAAACAGGTAAAAAGGTTGAACATAGTTCTGATTTTATGGAATGGGCTAAAAAATTAGAAAATAAGAATATTGATCCGACTCTTAATTTACAAGAACGTATTACTGAAATAATTATTGGGTTGAAAGCTAGAATGATGGTTTAATTTATGGATGAAAATCTTCTTAAATAATTTAGTTTAGGAAGATTTTTATTTAATTGTTAATTTTAAATAATAAAAATTATTTTCATCGGATTTACCTTGTCCATGTATAAAATTTTCAACCAAAGAAACTTTTAAAATTAATGAAGTATTATTTAACCAAACGAGATCTATAGGAGCCCAAATTTGTTGATCTATTTCAATATATTTGTTTATTGAAATGGACTCAATTTCATTGTTTTTAGTCTCTGATAATTTCCAAATTTGTAGGCCGTTAAAATTTCTTTCAAGTCCATAATATAAAGATAAGTTCGCTATAAAATTATTTGAAGTTGATAGGCTAGGAGTGTTCCAAATTGTTGTTGTTTTACCGTCTTGTTTGTTGATCAGGTAATATTCAGCATGTTTCCAAAAACTTCCTTTAACGAGATAATAGCCGATTTTTTCATATTGACCCAAGTATCGATATTCTCGAATGTTCTCATTGTCTGTATTTAGTAATGTGTCGGTATAAAGTTTATAAGAAATGGGATTACTTTCAAGTCTTAGTTTTGTTTCTCCTTTTATTTTTATGTGTTTATTTGTATCAATGAGTTTATTTTCAATATAATTTGCTTTACCAGTATTAAATTCTTCTAATGTTGAAATTGAAATGAAATAAAGATTATTGGTATCTTTCCATTCTTTCAAAATTTCATTCTCAATTTGAAGTTTTTCAATTTGAAATTTATATGAAGTTAATATTTCTTTTAATTTAATTTGATCATTTTGTAAACTGTCTAATTTACGTTTGTTTTCAATTCCTATTTTTTTAGATTTAAACAACTCTTCATATAAAAGATAAATTTTTTGTTTTTGCTCATAAAGACTATCTGATAATTTTGAATCACTAATTAATAAGTTGTCAAGAGTTTGTGACTTTCGCTTATTAATTTTAGTTGTGTTTTTTTTTGTGTTGAATTTTTTAAGCTCTTTATTTATAGCTGCTTCATTGATGAATTTAGCTTTGTTTGTGGTGCCATCACTCCAAACGCAATTACATTCTATAAAATGATTATTTAATATTTCAACTGTTTCTATTCGTTTTTCAAGTGAAATATTCTTCTTGTAATCATAAAAATTAGAAGTATAAAGTGTGCCTGAAATATCATAATGAGCTTGATTAAAACTAGATAATACGATTATTTCTTTATCATTATCATTGTCTATATTTGAAAAAAAAATATTTTCAATAACAGGTTCTCCGCCTTCAGTTCCTATGATGTCCAATGGAATTCTTTGATAGTTATTGTTGTAATTATCTGTTGGAATGTATAAATAACCAATTTGAAAATTCTCTTCTAAATGTGTTGTTTCAAAAAAAACGATAATAATATTTTTTGAACTATCCAATAATGTTGTTTCAACCGAAGTGAAAGAATCTGTTGTCGAGTTAGGTTTATTTCTGTTAATAAATTGATCTATCGTTTCTTCTTTTTCTCTTTTTAAATTTTGAGAAAATGTAAAAAGAGAAGTTAACAAAAGACAAGTAATTAGTAGAAGATTTTTCATATAATTCCAGAATTTACAAATTGATCGTAATCAATATTATTCACTACCAAAGCACAATTTGATAAATACAATCTAAAAATTGAATTTAAAGTCAATCTTTTAATTTATCGATTTCGTTTGTTATACTAATATAGATAAAATTTTATAATCTTTTAGAATAAAAGTTAGAAAATTTTGCTTTATTATATTGTTTTCGAATAGAATAAGGGGTCCAGAAAAAAAATGCTGAATCAAATAATTTATTCAGCATTCAATAGAAAATAAAGCTTTTTTAAACCATTTCATTAATGCTAGCTTCTTTCTTTTGAATCGTTAAATCAAACGGCTTATCAACAATACGTTTTAAAGTAGCTATTTGTCCACAGTGCCACATCGTATGTTTGATGTTCCATGAAAGTGCATCTTCTTTTGTTTTTGCGAATGGATGTTCTTTAGGTAATTTGAATATTTCAGATTCTAAATCTTCATCGTTCAGTTTTGAAATAAATTCGATTGCTTTTTCTTTTAAAATCTTCCAATTATTCAAGATTATTTCTCTTGTAAATTCTGACTTTATTTCATTTAGTTTTGTTCCATTCGTATATAATTCTGAATACTTTTTTACATTTATTTCATTTGATATATCTTCTTGTGGAGAACCAATTAAAACGACATTGTAATAGTAATTACTCAAAGTTAAATGACCTATTTGCCAAGCTAAATTGGTTTCAATAATTTTAGGTGTTTCAAACCATTTATCTTCTGGGAATTCTGAAATAATACGATCTACCCAATTGTATGAATCGATAGTTTGTTTTTTAAGGAGGTTTATTAATTTGTTCATGATTTTTAGATGTTATAAATATTTTTGAAGTTTAAATATAGAATTTTTATGGCTGATAATTATTTCACTTCCAATTTTTTAATTCTTTTAAATTAGTAATATGTGCTAAATGATGGTTGCAATGCCAAGCGTATATTCCGATATTTTCGTCCAATCTAAATTCTTTTCCATGTTCGGGATGAATAAATGTGCGTTCAAGATCTTTTGTTGTTAAATTATTCAATAAAACTGTCCATCGAGCGTGTATTCCTTTCAACATTTGTAAGGAACTTTCTATTGGAAAAGTTTTACTGTCGATTAATTCAGCCCAACGTTCTTCGAAATAGGGTTTCACAATTGGATTCTCTTCTGTTAATGTTAATTTCAGACGAATTAAACTATTTGCGTGACTATCAGCGCAATGATGTACTACTTGTCTAATTGTCCAACCATTCGGTCTATACTCTGTGTCAAGTTGTACATCTGTTAAATGAATTACTTCTTTTTTTAACCTTTTGGGAAATGAAGCAATGTTTTGAATATACGATGAAATAATTTCTTTTGAAATAGTTGTAGGCTTTTCAAAATGACCGATTGGAAATTTTAGGTTTTCTATTTTCATTTTATTAGAATTAAACTACAAATCCTTCTAATACATTTCCATTTGTTGATTCAAAAATAGAAATGTATTAAAAGGATTTTTTTGTTAATTAAAATCTTTTAATATCGATTAAAACTTATAACTTACACCTAAACTGGGTAAAATTGGGAATTGATAAATTTTAGCATTTGTTACACGGTTTACGTAAAATATATTTTTTCTATTGTACGAGTTTGTTACACTTGCAATAATTTCTAAAGTAGTTTTATTTTTAAATTTAAACTGTTTTTTAGCAGTGATGTCTAATCTATGATAATAAGGAAGTCTCTGACTGTTAAAGTCTCCTAATAAACTTGTTATTTCACTTGGATTTGTTTTTGTATAATCAGTAGTAATACCTTGACTAAAAGTTTCTACTTGATAAAATCCAGCTGTAGGAGTGAAAGGTAAACCTGAACCTAAATTCCAACGAACACTTAATTCTAAATCTTTATTTTTTCCAAACATATAGGTTGTTACAATATTAATATTGTGTCTTCTATCAAAAACAGGTGGGTAATAAGTGAATCCATCCCATCTTAGTGATTTTCCATACGAATAAACTCCCCAAAAGAATAAGCGAGATTTTGAATATTTCATTAATAAATCAACACCATAAGACTGTCCTGATTCGATTAAGAAATCTTTTTTGAAAACATCATCGACATCAGCTGTTTCGATACCGTTTTCATCATATAATTTATTTTGATTGATATTACTTAACTGAGAAAAATATTTATAATATCCTTCAATATTTACAGTTATATGTTTTGTTAAATCATATTCAAATCCCATAATTGCATGCCAAGCGTATTGAAGCCCATTTCTTACCTCTTTTGTTTTATTAAATTGATTTACAAAATTTTCTTGAACATTGATAGGAGCAGAAAGTAATCCATTAAATAAATTGACAACATCTTTATCGGATGAAGCAGAAGTGAAGTTTTGTGAAAACCTTCCCCCAGAACCTTTTAATCTAAATTTTTCTGTTACGATATATTTGATCGCAATTCTTGGTTCGGGTGAAACAGTTGCTAATGAAGCATAAACTTGAATTCGAATACTTGGCTGAACAACCCATCTATTTCTAACTAATCGGTAATTAGAATAAAAACCTAATTCGGTAGTACTTGTACTTAATTCAATTTTTCTTTTTAACACATTATAAGTAGTGAAATCTGTTTTAAAATATCCTAAATTAAAACCATAATTAAACTCACCATCATTTTGAAGGAAATGTGTAAAGTCAAAACCTAAATCAACTCCCGTAATTTTACTTGATCTTTCTTCGGTTTCAGTTTCATTGAATGTTGTTAGATAATTACTACCATTTACATGGCCTTTAATTATTTTAGAAGATGAGTTGGGAACGATAATAAAATTTATTCCACCACCTGATGATTTAAAATCAAGGTCAGCTACATTGTAAAAATTAACGCTATCTTGATTATGAAAAGCAAAAGCACTCACTTTAGAACCATCTCCTCCATTGTAACTCACCTTGCCATACAAATCTGTAAAGTTAAATGGTAATCCATTTCCGTCATTAACAGTTGGATATAAGGATTTTGAAGTGTAATCTAATAAACTATGTTTAGCTGATAAAATATATGAACCAGAACTTGCTTCACCATCTTTTCTTTTTTTAATTGGACCTTCTAATACAACTTTTGCTAAAAATGGTGAAACTGAAACTTTACCCCCAAATTCTTTTTTATTTCCGTCCCTGTAGGTCACATCCATTATTGAAGAAATTCTTCCTCCGTATTTAGCGTCAAATCCTCCTGTATGGATGTCAACATTTTTGATCAATTCTGTTTCAAAAATCGAGAAAAATCCAATGGAATGGAAAGGGTTATAAATTGTCATACCATCCAATAAAACTTTATTTTGAATTGGAGTACCACCTCGAACATACATTTGTCCTCCTTGATCTCCAGTTGTTACAACACCTGGTGTAACACTAAAAGCTCCGATGATATCATTTTCAGCACCCATGCTTGGAATACGTTCTAAATCAGCTTGTTTTAATTTTATTACTGAAACAGATGTTTGCGTTTTGTTAATTTTTCCTTGTGCACTAACTACAAATTCTTCAATATTAGTTGATTTTTCAATTTCTTCTAATTGAATATTAAATGTTGAAAATCCATCTGCTTTTGTAACTTTTATATTTTCATAGTGTTTTTTAAAGGTTCCATTTTCAACTTTTAAGATGTAACTTCCAATATTCACTTTAGGAATATTATAAAATCCATCAACATCTGATGTTGCACTTCCTGCAATAGAACTATCTAATTCTAACAAATAGACTTTTTCAAATAAAATAGGTTCAGCACTCGACTTATTTACAATAAACCCCCTAATTGCATGTTGTTGAGAATAAGAAAAACCAATAAATAAAAGTGAAAAAAGGAAAGTAAAATGTATTTTCATATTAATTTGAGTAAACGATTTAATAAAAATTCGAAGCGAATATACTTATTTAATTTTTATTTTCAAGTAGAATAATAGTTTAAAAGTTTTAATGGTATTTATTATTGATTAAACGGCAGGAATCTCTTTTATGATTTTTTTAGCTTTCTCCCAATAAAGATCCATTTCAGTTAGATTTAATTGATCAATTTCTAAATTATTTTCTTTTATTAACTTTTCCATTAATTGAAAACGTTTAATAAATTTATTATTTGTTTTAGAGAGTGCATCATCTGGATTTATATTTATAAATCGAGCATAATTAATCAGTGAAAATAGTACATCTCCAAATTCTTCTTCAATATGTTTACTGTTTTTATCAACTTCAACCTCAAGTTCTTGTATTTCTTCTTTTACTTTGGCCCAAACTTCAGAGCGTTCACTCCAATCAAATCCAACACCTTTCACTTTGTCTTGAATTCTCGAAGCTTTAACTAAAGATGGTAAAGATTGAGGAACTCCTTCTAGTACTGAATTTTTTCCTTCTTTTAATTTTAGAGTTTCCCAGTTTCGTTTGACGTCTTCTTCATTTTCAACGACAACATCTGAATATATATGAGGATGACGAAATATTAGTTTTTCACAAATGGTGTTTAATACGTCTGTTACATTAAATTCATTTTGTTCTTCTCCAATTTTACAATAAAAAACAAGATGTAGAAATAAGTCTCCAATTTCTCCTTTTAAGGAACTCATGTCTTTTTGAAGAATTGCGTCAGTTAATTCGTACGTTTCTTCGATGGTTAAATGCCGGAGAGATTCTAAGGTTTGTTTTTTATCCCAAGGACATTTTTCCCTTAATTCGTCCATTATGTTTAATAATCGATTGAATGCTACTAATCTTTCGTCCATTTTTTATTTTTATTCAAAGGTATTATTAATTCTAATAATTTGAATATTATTGTTGCTTTTGCTTTATTTATATCTTTGTCAAAGTTATTTGTTCGATGTTAATTGAATTTTGTTGATGAAATTTTTACTCATTTTATTTTCTTTCTGTTTTATTTTTGAAGCACATCTTCAATCAACGATTGATTGGGGAATCGAAGCGAAGCCTAAATTTGGCTTTCTTGTTGCGCAAAGGGGAGAAGTTGCACATTTACCGACTTCGATGGCTTTCGGTGGTGAAGTTTCGTTTGTTATTCAAACGAGTGGGAAAAAGTTGTGGCATCAAAAATACAATTATCCAACTATTGGGGCAACCTTGATTGGTTTGTCTGTAGGGAATAAAGAAATTTTAGGCAATTTTTTTGGAAGTTATGCTTTTATTGAATTTCCTTTTATTAAAACGAAAAGATATCAACTAACAGGGAAATTAGGAAATGGATTGGGATATGGGACAAAAATATATGATCCCATTACGAACCCTAAAAATTCTGTTGTAAGTACTCACTTAAATGCTTTAGTCTGTTTTGGTTTGCAGAATAGATGGACATTCGATAAAAGTCATTTTGTTTTTGGAATTGACATGACTCATTTTTCAAATGGTGCTTTTAAAGTCCCGAATATAGGGATAAATATGCCTTATGTAAGTTTTGGTTATGGTTATCGATTTAACAATGTGGAAAAAGTAAATGTCTTAAAATCGAATCTTCCTTTTAAGAAAATAGTGTATGGATTGAATTTGGTTTATTCGCATAAAGAGATTTTTCCTACGGGTCATGGTAAATCTAAAATTTATGGAATCAGCACTTTTGCTCGTTATTTTTTTAATTCTAAAGTAGGAACAGAAGTTTCGTTGGATGTTGTTTCTAAACAGGTTATTTTTAAATATAAGTCGGAAATAGTTAAAAATCAGTTGGATGTAATTCAGATTGGTATTTTTACTGGATTTTTATTGCCGTTGGATCGATTGCATTTAATTACAGGAATGGGATTTTATGTAAGAGATAAATTTCAGCCCGAATCTTTTTTATACCATCGAATTGGTATGCGTTATTATTTTGATAATGGAATCCATTTAAATGCTGTTTTGAGATCAAATTGGGCGAAAGCTGATTTTGTAGAATGGGGAATTGGTTATACTTTTAATTACAGAAAAATATGAGAAGTGTAAATCTGAATTTTCTTTTCTTCAGTACAGAGCCTAAAATGAGTTTTTTTTATGGGCTTTTTATAGGATTTTTGTTTATATTCTTGAAGAACTTTGCGACACTCTGTGTAAATACTCTGTGTAAATCTGTGGTTAAAAAATCAAAATGCGTTAGCTCGGGTCTTTATTTTCTGCTTAGTTTCTTTTTAATTGCATTTAGCTCTTGTAAAAAGGCTGAAGATAGAAGTTGCTTTAAATCGACAGGTAAACAAATTAGTAAAGAAATTAAAGTGAATTCGTTTTATAAAATAAAAGTATATGAACATCTTGATTTTGTACTTGTTCAGGATTCATTAGATAAAATTATAATTAATGGTGGTGAAAATTTATTAAATTATATTGATGTTGTTGTAGAAAATAAAACGCTTTCCATTCGTAATAAAAATAAATGTGCTTTTTTAAGAACTCATGCGAAAAAAATTAAAGTTGAAATTCATTTTACAAATTTGGAAGTAATTGATTTTTATGGATCTGAAATGTTGACTAATATCGACACCTTAAATTTACCAAATTTGAATTTAACCTTGTTGGATTGTTCAGGATCCGTTAACTTATGCTTAATATCTAATTTATTATTGGCAAATGTAGCAAATGGTTATGGAGATTTTACATTAAAAGGAAATGTTAATTATGCTGATATTCAAGTAAAAGGAAATGGTTTTTGCGACACCTATGGTTTAGAGGTAAAAGATTCAATGAGTGTGATTTCGAACACCGTAGTTGATCTTAAAGTAAATGTAGATCAAATTGATTTAAAAGCGGAAACAAAAAATAAAGGGAATATCAATTATATAGGTATTCCCTTTATTGAGGTTTTTAATAAATATGGTGATGGAAAATTAATTGATAAAAATTAGTATTATCAATTGTTTTTCGATGTTTTATTTAAACTGGATACGAATTATTTCTTTTTAATTTCATTAAAATTGAGAATGCTCTGTCAATGTCAGTTTGAGAAACTACAGTGGTGAATTCATTTGAAGTAGAGATAACTTCAGCAATATTAATTCCTTCCCAAGCTAAATGTTTCAAGATATAGTAATAAATACCATGTAATTCAGTGTTGATTGGAGGAAGTTTTACTGTGACAGATGCTAAGTTTTTAGTACTCGTTGTTAATTTTTCTTTTTTGAAAAGTTGATTAATAACTTCTGTGTGATTTGCACTAACAATTATTGTTGTTTCAGTTATTCCTCTTGTGATTGCAAAGAAACTATCATTTTCTTTGTTCAAAAGATTCATTAACTCTAATTGTTTTTCTTTTAAAGTGTCAGAGTTTTCAAAAGTAAAGTTGGTCAAATTACTTCTAACAAGGATGTCACCAATTTCACCCATTACATTTTTGATTTTTAAATCTAATTGGTGGTAATATCCTGGAGGCATTCTTTTTATTGCCATAACGATTGCTCCTTCGTTGACTTCTTTTTTGAAAACCTCTTCAATTGCAGGTCGTAATTTTCTTGCTAGTGATGAGATATTAATTAAGTTTTCTGACATTGCCTCTCTTAAAAAAGGACTTCGATTGATAAGGTCTTCGGTTATTTTTCCTAGTGATTGCATACGTTTTTATATTTTCAAAATTTAACATTCAGAGTTAATATAATACAAACATACTGAAATATTTTAACAATTTGCAAACAGAAATGTATTTTTTAACAAATTATGTTTAAAATTTAAATAGTTAGTTTATCTATTTATGATTCGATAACAATGAAATTTCTCTAATTTTCTTTTTGATTAAAGAATAAACATGATCTAGCTGTTCTTCTTGATTTAGATTTGAATTGTCTAAAAGAATTGCATCACTTGCTTGTCTCAACGGACTTTCTTTCCGTGTGCTGTCAATTCGATCTCTTTCTTCTAAATTGTCCCGAATCTCTTCTAAAGTTACGATTTCATTTTTTGATTGTAGTTCTAAAAATCTTCTTTTAGCTCTCGTGTCAGGATCGGCAGTTACAAATAATTTAAGTTCAGCATTTGGAAATACAACGGAACCGATATCTCTTCCATCCATTACAATTCCTCCAAATTCGCCCATTTTTTGTTGTAATACAACGAGTTTTTGTCGAACTTCTTTTATACTTGCAACTTTAGAAACGATGGATGCTACTTCTATTTTCCGTATTTTATTTTCAACATTTGTCCCATTTAAAACTAATTCAGGAGATAATGTTTCAGTATTAATTTCAAAATGTATCTCAATTTTTGGTAAATGTTGAATTAGTAATTCTTCATTTATTTCTTTATTTATGGAGATGCTATTTTCTATGCAATACAAAGAAACTCCTCTGTACATTGCACCACTATCAATAAAAATATAATTTAATTTTTTAGCTAAAGCTTTGGCTAAAGTGCTTTTACCACATGAAGAGAATCCATCAATTGCAATAGTTATTTTATTGAGTGTCATCGTTTATGCGTTTGTATTATGACAATTTTTTAAATTATTTTTCAATAAATATACTGAATTAATTTTATTTGATACTAATTATTTCCATTTCAAAATATAAAATTGAATTAGGAGGTATTTTATCTAATTCATGTTCTCCATAACCTAATGATGGAGGAATTGCTAAAAAAACTTTCGCTTTTGGTTTTAATTTAACCATAACTTCTTTCCAGCCTGCTATTAAATCTTTGACTTTAAATGTAATTGGTTTTTTTTGGTTGTCGAAAACTGTCCCATTAGCTAATTTTCCTTTGTATATAAATGAAACGCTATCAGAAATTTGAATAGTTTGACCTTCACCTTTTTCATAAATCTTATAATACAAACCAGATTCTGATCGATTACATTTGATTTTTTTCTTTTGTAAATAGGTTACGATTTCTTTATCAAATTCGTTTTTTTCATCTTCTGAATAAGTTTTACATGAAGTGATAACAAGTAATAATAGGATTGAAATAATTATTTTTTGCATATTCTTTTTTATAAGTCAATAGGAGTGAGGGTGTATCCTTCTTTTTGTAATAAACGAATAATTCCATTTGGACCACCTAAATGTCCAGCACCAACTGCAATGAAACATTTTTTTTCGCTTAATAATTTTTGTATTTGAGGAATCCATCTTACATTTCTATCGGCTAGAAAAATGTCTTGTTTTTTTGTCAGTAGTCCATTTTCTTCTTGAACAAGCATGTATAATGAGTCAATGTTTTGTCGAGAATATACTTGTTGCATTTTTTTTAATTGGAGATCCGATTTTTTAGAATCTCTAATACTTTCCATCACCATTTCAGCTTGTTCTTCTTTTGTTAAATTGTCAAATAGTGACATCTGAAATTCAATTGTTTCTAACCCTTTGATTGGTAATTTATTTTTCTCAGCAAGAGATTGAAATGTTGTTTCGTAGGATTTCGTTTTTCCTATATATTGTTTAGTAATAGCCAATTGTACCATAACAAATGGTTTCATTTTAGAAAAAGCGGCTTTAAACATCTCTTCCTTAAAACCTAAATTTGAATTGACCCAGGCAAGAATTGTATCTGTTTCTTCCTTTGTGAAAAAATCAAAAAAGGAACCTTCATTTAGAAACGCATATTTCATAGACTCTTCTTGTGAAGGGATTCCAGCAATTTCCATTACTAGTTGATCTGTTTTAGAAACTATTTTTTCTAGATTTTTCGGAAATACAAAATACTCTTTTTCAATAAGATGCATTGTTCCAAATAAATAACTTCCTTCAGGTATGTTGTTTCCTTCGATTTTCCAAAGTAAAGAGCTTTTGGTTAATGGGTATGGAGATGTTTCTGTTGAGTAGAAACTCAAACAGATTAAAATAATTGAGAGACTGAAAAATTTTATTGTTGCTTTTTTCATATTATTCTGTCTCATTATAAATGAATTCTGAATATGTATCAGTTTTCATTATATCGATTTTATAATCTCCTTTTGAATCTTTCGTGATAATTACACTGTCAAATCCTAGTTTATCCAATTTTTCAGTCGTCGCAAGTTCTCCTTCTTTTAATTGTAAAACTCTTCGTAATAACCAGTCAGATAAAGCTTTATTTGGATTTGTCATTAATGCTTTTGAATTTTCTTGACAAACTTTAGCACTAAATATTTCCCCTGTTGGAATTTGTAAATTAAAATCTTCGTCTCTTGTTGGGAAAAAGGTTGGATATTTTTTATGAAGTTCGGTAGGAATTGGTATGTATACTTCACCAAAATTTCTTTTCCGATCATTCGCATTCCATTGATTCAATCCACTTCTTTCAAAGACAAATTTCTGCTTGTCTTTAATGCCATAGAGAGGTAAAATAACATAATTTATTCCTTTTATAAGTTTATCTGTTGCAGGTTTTAAATCTTTGTTTTCAAATAATTCTAGTAGTAAATTATAAGGATCTTCAATTATATCAACAGGTAAACGAAAAGCATTTTGAGGAATTATAAACTTTCTAAACAATGTACTTTTGGAATAATTAAAAGAGTAGAAATTATTTCCATCCTCAAATTGTAAGCTAGCATTATTTTCTTTTACAGAATGAATATTTGAAATGTCGATGATGTTATAATCAGTTTCATAAAGAAGTAATTTTTTTTCTTTTCTAGCAACAATATGATAAAGAGAATCATTGATATCATAAAGACGATTTGCCAAATTTATTCGATCATTTCTGAATTCGCCTAATTTAATTGCTAATTCTTTCCCTTTAAACTCTTTTAAAACTCTAGATAACGAATTAAATTCCGCTACTTTTTCTGTGCTAATCTTATTTGAACAAACAAATGTCTTTAAACCAATTCCTATTGAATTATAGTTCGCATCAAATGCAGTATCTGAACGTGACAAATTTCCTGCATCAAAACTTCTACAAAATATATTTTCAGCAACTCTATAATTGACAAAAGGAATGGCGCTTTCACTGAAAAGACCTGATAGTTTTGAAACTGCTGAAAGCAGTTTTAAATAATTTCCATTATTTTCAATATCTATTTCAGCGAACGATTTCATAACACTTTTACAATTTCATTACTTATTCTTTCTATTAAAGTTGTTGTTACAGAGTTTCCAGCTTGCATATACAATCGACTATTTGCAACATTAGGTAAAAGATAATTTTCTGGATAACCTTGAAATAAAAAGCATTCTCTAGGTGTAAGTTTCCTTATACCATAATCATCTTTTATCAATGGTACATTATGACCACCTGCCCCCATATTAGCTGTTAAAGTTGGGCAAACTTTACTTTTATTTTCTCTAACATAAATTCTACGCCATTGATAAACAGTATCTTTTGACGTCATAGTTTTTTCTAGTTCAGGATAATATGGGTGATCTTTTTTATAATAAAGGTTGTCATTTTGTTTCCCTTTTTCTAAAATATCGTGGATTGTTTTTGTTAATTTTATTTCTGATGGGAAATTGAAATTAGAATAATTTTTAACTTGATTAGGATCAAAAGCTACAATAAAAATACGCTCTCTATTTTGTGGAATATTCGCGTGTTTCATTGAATTTAAAACTTTAGAAAAGACTTTATATCCTAATTTTTGTTCCAAAATCTCAACTAATACTTTAAAGGTCTTTCCTTCATCGTGAGACACTAAATTTTTGACATTTTCTAAAAAAACAACTTTTGGCTTATGCTTTTCAATAATTTGTTCAATATCAAAGAATAAAGTTCCTCTTGTATCCGAAAATCCTTTTCTATATCCAGCAATTGAAAATGGTTGACAAGGAAATCCAGCACATAAAACATCAAATTCTTGAGGGATGTACTGTTTTATCCTTTCTTTTGTAATATCTCCAAAGGGTACTTCACCAAAATTTGCTCTATAGGTTTTTTGAGCATTTACTTCCAATTCGCTAGTAAAAACACATTTTCCACCTACATTTTGTAGCGCTAAACGAAAACCACCAATCCCAGCAAATAAATCTATAAACTTAAACGTGTAATTTTCATGAGTTGGAAATGGTACATTTTCTACTTCAAAAAGTAGTTGTTGCAAAGCATCTTCCGCAACAATTGAAATATTTTCCTCAGAAATCTTATATTCAACAAAATTCTTAATAACTTTTAAAGCATCATCTTGGTAATGTTCTGAAATTCCATTATGATAATTGTGTAAATAGTGGGTTATTATAGCCTTGTCATTTGACTCAATAAGTCTTATTTGATATTTTTTACCATCAAATTCCTCTATACTAACTTTTTGTTTTACGTGTGTCAATTTCTCAGTTATTTTGTTGTTATAAAGTTACAATTTAATTTGTAAAATTTAATATAATCATCTTTATGATTATATTGTCGTTTACTTTTTCATGTTATTTGTTAGCTCAAAAAAAATAGGTTAACTTAAATAATTATTACAACTTAAAATGCTATCTCAGCCAAATAATTATCATCTTTCTCATAGACACGAGTCGCTTTCATTCCTACATTTTGTGCAGCTTTGTACAATGATTCAAAATCGACATACAGCCAATCAAACCATGGGCTTGTTTCTTTTTTGTATTTCATTTGAAAGCGAAAGTTTCCGTAATATTCAGTGTTTAGATTTACCCATAATGCCCCATCTTCATCTTCGTATAAATAACGAATATCTGAAGAATCACATAAGATTTTACCTCCTGGATTCAAAAGTGATTTAGCGTGTGCCAACGTTTTTTCTAGATTTGAAAGTGTCCCTGCAATTCCTATTCCATTCATTAACATCGTTATCGTGTCAAACTTTTGGTCTTTTAATTCATAAAAATCAATTTCTTGAACATTCAACCCTTTGGTTTTTAGGTGTTCAATCGCTCCGTTGGAAATATCAATTGCTAATACGTCACAACCGTTTTTTTTCATTTCTAGTGCGTGAACTCCAGCTCCAGCACCAACATCTAGAACTCTTCCGCTTGCTTTATTAATGGCACAAACTTCCAATTCTGGCATTTCTTCTAACGTTCTAAAAAGAACTTCAATCGGAATAATATCGTCTTCACAAATTTCTGAACAAACAATAATATCATCAGGTGTATTTGTTTTTACGTAATCTAATATAGCTTGACCAATTGGATCGCCCATCGTATTTTTTATTTAATTTTTTTTATTATTTTGTTCCTTTTTAGGTGATTTTAAGTTTTATAAAATACCAATTACTATATCTAAAGTCTCAATAATTGAGAGATTAAATTTTTTGTTCCAACGAAGAGAAGTAAGAATTTAGATATTGCCTAATAGTCGTAATTGTCGAAGCTAGACATATCATCATCTGACAATCCATCTTCGTAATCATTGAAACCTAAATCATCGTCATCATCGTCGTCTTCGTCATCTCTATTTCCTGCTATTTCTGCAAGTAAAGCATCATCATCTCCTAAATCAGTCATTTTAGAATCTTCTGGTGGTGCCATTCCCATTGCCATTAATACTCTTGGTTCTGAGGGCGAATCTTGTTCATATCCAACTAATTCAGCTAAGAAAATCCACATTCTAAGGAAGTCGTAGACTAATATGATTTTTTGATCTGGCTCTTCAATGAAATCTTTTACGATTGCATTTTTCATTACAGAAGGAATTGCATCGATTGAATCGTCGTCATAAGACATGTCCATTAAGCTAATTTCGTGTCCTTTATCCCAATCGTCGTTTGAGATGTAAAAAGATGCCATTTGATCACCTTGAAATCTGAATGCAGAAATGATCGCTTTGTAAAATGTTTCGAAATTGTCCGAATCACTAATTAGAATATCTCTAAATACTTTTTCTTGGTCTTTAGAATCGAGTAGGACTCTAAATTTTAATCCCGCCATACTGTTTTTGTTTTAACTGAATTGTAAAGTTATCATTTTTTACTAATTGAAGAATCGTTCACAAGTGTCAATCCTAATTCTTTTCCAAATTTAAGCATTAATTGATAAGCTGCTTCTTGGTTATTTTCAATTGTGCCTTCTAAAATGGCATCTTTAATTTTTGTTTTGATGACACCAATTTCATTACAAGGCTTCAAGTCAAAGGCTTGCATGATGTCGTCTCCTGAAACAGGTGGTTGAAAATTTCGAATGTTGTCTTTTTCTTCAACCGCTTTTAATTTTAATGTTACTAAATCAAAATTCTTTTTAAATTTTTGAACTTTAAATTCGTTTTTTGAAGTGATATCAGCATTGCATAGTTTCATCAAATCATCGATATCATCGCCTGCTTCGAAAAGTAAGCGTCGAATTGCTGAATCTGTTACAGTTCCTTTTACCAAAGAGATTGGTCGTAAATGAAGTCGAACTAATTTTTCAACATATTTCATTTTTGCATCCAATGGAAGTTTTAATCTTCTAAAAATTTTAGAAGTCATTCTTGCACCAATTTCTTCGTGACCATGAAAAGTCCAGCCTACGATTTTATCAAATCTTTTGGTTGGTGGTTTAGCTATGTCGTGCATAATTGCTGCCCAGCGTAACCATAAATCATCTGTGTTTTCAGAAATATTATCTAACACTTCTAAGGTGTGGTAAAAATTGTCTTTATGTGACTTTCCATCGATTATTTCAACTCCTTGTAAAGCAATCATTTCAGGGAAAAACTGATGTAGTAACTTTGTTGAATTTAATAATTTAAATCCTCTCGAAGGAGTTGTTGAAAGAATAATTTTATTTAATTCATCCATCACACGTTCAATCGAAATAATTTCTAGCCGATTTGAATTTTTTAGAATTGAAGTAAGGCTTTCAGTTTCAATTTTAAATCCTAATTGAGAAGCGAAACGAATTGCTCTCATCATTCTTAATGGGTCGTCACTATACGTTATGTCTGGACTCAAAGGTGTTCGAATTATTCCTTTCTCTAAATCTGATAAACCATTAAAAGGGTCGATTATGTCTCCAAAAGTGTCAGCATGTAAACTTAATGCTAAGGTATTTATAGTGAAGTCTCTACGGTTCTGATCATCTTCTAATGTTCCATTTTCAACAATCGGTTTTCGAGAGTCTTGTCTGTATGATTCTTTTCTAGCACCTACAAACTCTACATCTAAATCTTTGTATTTAAATTGGGCTGTACCAAAATTTTCAAAAACAGATACTTTATTTACTCTTAATATTCTAGCGCATTCTTTTGCTAAATCTAGTCCGTTTCCAACCACTACAATGTCAATGTCTTTCGAAGGTCTGTCGAGAAGAAGATCACGAACAAATCCTCCAATTACATAAGCTTGTAGATTTTTTTCTGTAACTATTTGAGATGCTACTTTGAAAACGGGATGTTTGAGCTGTTTTGCGTAATTTTTTTGATCCATATTGGGTGCAAATATAGTCAAAAGTCTACTTTATTTTAACTGAAATTTAAAAGAAATTTTTCTTATTTTATACTGTTTAAGATTTATACTTTTTATAATGAATGCATAATTTCATGTT
>OBEQ012941659.1_pt1 | contig 32561 bp, 25 predicted proteins | sample 1670901 | NCBI WGS metagenome assembly OBEQ01 (sample SAMEA104232315, study PRJEB22302) | groundwater metagenome | biome: forest; feature: aquifer; material: groundwater | place: USA | collected 2011-08-07 | depth 5.4 m | reverse complement strand
GGACCGAACGGTGGATCCGCCAAATCTTGAAACCCTGCCATCCGCTGGGGGTTAGGAGGCTTTCCAGCATTGCCACCATTCCCACCATTTCCTTCGGATTTAAGAACATCTGTTTTAAGAACATCTCCTTCTCCAATTTTACCTGTAGTTTGACCTTCAGAGATGACTTCGGAAGGAGTATGACTATTTAATGTCGGTGGATAAGAGGACCTCGAACCCGAACCCGGGAATGACTCCAACGATGATTCTTGTCTTCTTTCGAATGAGATTGTTCCACCTGAGAGTTTTTCCATGAGGGCCTCGCCATCACCTTCATACGGAGTATATCTCACTACGTAACCCTCGGGACCAGTGTTAAGAAGATCGGCTCGAACAATGCTATCGTTTCCGAGAATGCCTGGCGTTTTTGAGTTATAAGTTAGTGTGAGTGTATGGCTCTGAGAAGGGTTAAAGGGAGGAGAAGGTGGGTTAAAGGCAACCCTTCCCGGAAGACCAATAAAAGAATTAGGACTCTGATGAAGGTCGCGAAGAGCGGCATCTTCAGCCACACGTTCAAGAAGGCTTGGCTCTCCATTTTCTCCGCGACAGGCTGAGTAACAGGAAAGGAGTTCGACTGCGTCCTTCGATGCCAGTAAATCGATGGCTTTACGAAGGTCATAAAGAGGAATAATTCCACCAGATCTACTCCTTAACGCGGGGCTTCCTGGCATCCCATGAGATGAAACGACACCATAGTTATGATTGGCTTCAGCAATGGTAGGAAGGTAGAACAATTGATCCGATTTAAAAGAATCTATTGCATAATCGAAGACCACAGGATTTATAGAACCTGTCACAGGATTCACACGGCCTCTCATCCATGACCATGGCGGTGGTTCTGCAACGGAGGTAGAAGGCTGAGAAGAGAAAGTGGGTGGTGGTTGGATCTTCTCAGGTGTAGTAGACGTAATAGGCAGGTCTATTTTTGGGTCATTAGGAGGTGATAGCTGCTCCAACCATTTTTGATGTCCAAACCAGAGATCTTTGCGCCCAAGCCAAGGATCATATTTAGGTTTCGAAGGGTTCGTCGGCTGGAATGGTTTCAAAGAAAGTGGTTCGGTAAGTTGCTTTAATTCTGGAGGTCCAGTCAATTGTAGTTGCTCTGGCTTTGCAGATAAGGAAAGGGGAGGCTTAGTTTTTGGTTCTACCGAAGCACTTATGATTTCTGCTGGCACCTTAGCTAGAGGAGAGGTCGCTTCTGGAGGAACAGTTTCAAGAGTTGCTTGGAGGTCTTTTAATTCGGCAGCTGCTATTGCTCCGTTAATTTCCGCGTCGTTGAGTTGTCTGCGGGTATGTTGTAGCTCATCGAGGAGTTCGAGTCGTGTATCAGAAAGCTTGTCAAAAGCGTCGCTAACCCTGTTGAATTGAGTGTTGGCAGTTTTGATTTCATTTATGATTTCAGTCCTTCTTGGATTGGTTGGTGAAAGGCTCTCGAGCCTAGTGTTGAGCTCATCAAGTTTGGTATCAAGTTTCTCGAGATGGGTGAAAGTTTCACCGGTTTGCTTCTCTAGTTCTATAAGTTGATGTTGTAACGCTTCCTCTGTGGCTGAGAGTTCCGATTGATCGGTTGACAGGCTCTTAATCGCGGCTTCGAGTCGAGCGGCTTTAAGTCGATTGATTTGAGCTTGCTGCTCGGGATTGGTTAAGGGCTCCACTTGAAAAGGGTCGAACTTTTCTTTAAAATCACGGATTGCTTGAGACCGTTTTTCAAGGAGTTGCTGATAAGCTTGGTTAATTTCCTGATACTTTCCTTCAGCGGCTTCGAGATTACTCTTAGCTGCCTCCCGTAGATTTTTGACTTCCTCTAAATGAGCTACGGTTTCATCGACTTTAGCCTGGGCTGTCTTAAATGGTTCACTGTCTTCTCCAGATTGAGTTCGAGCGTTAGCAGCAGTTTTTTCAGCCAGGCCAGATTTGATGCTAGCATCTAAAAATTCCCCGCCGAGATCTTTGAGTTTCTGTTGAGCGAGTTGGATTTCTCGAGTTTGTTGCGCGGCTTCACCTTTTTTTTGCTCCAGCTTTTGTTGGTACTGGTCCTTTAACTTTTCCAGTTTTTCTTGATAGCTTGGTGTTCCAGTTCCATCTCCTGTCGTAGCTCGACATGGAACGAGTGTTGCAAAAAGAACAGCAACCATCAGAAGGGCCAACTTTAATTTCATTGATTCGAACACGTCATTCTCCTTCATTGTCTTAAGGCTTATTGGTGGAGAGATTCCCGAAGTCAAGAAAAAAGACTTTATTTTTAGTGCAGGACAAGAAAGTTTCTTATCCTCATATCAGTTTTAGAATGGAGATGAGTTTTTGTTTTTTTCGAAATTTTTATCCTATCAGTTTTTGTGAAAAATTTGGTTCTCATTGGTTTTATGGGGAGTGGCAAAAGTGCGGTTGGCCGGTTGGTGGCGGCTGAGTTGAAGATGCGCTTTATGGATATGGACCGTTGGATCGAGAAAAAGGAGGGTTGTTCGATCTCAGAAATTTTTTCAAAGAGAGGGGAGACTGCCTTTCGAGATCTTGAATCGGCCACAGTAAAGCGGTTGGCTTCTCAAAGAGGTCTTGTCATTGCCACGGGCGGTGGAGTGGTTTTGCGGCCTGCGAATGTTGAGGAATTGGGGCGTAATGGAGTTCTGGTGCATTTGCGAGTGGATGCAAAAACTGCACAGGTCCGGACACAAAAGAGCAGCCATCGCCCTTTGTTGGTGGAAGGTAAAGCATCAGACCGTATCGAGACGCTTCTGAAAGAGCGGCACCCATTTTACGATGCTATTCCGAATGATGTGGAAACTTCTGGACGTTCTTTAAAAGAAGTAGTTCGTGATGTAGTGCAGATTTATCGTCAGTCGCAGAATTTGAGTGGCCAAACTTAGAGCGTGCCTAAAAAGCAACTGCGTCCGTTTCCTCCTCAATGGGATGATTATTTTTGCTTTGCTCTACTGTCATTCTCTACTGGGACTTTCATATAAAATTTCCTACTATAATCCATGTAGGCTTGGTTTGCGCGTTCATCGCTACGATGACTCGTCCACACACTATTTGCCAGCGTCGGAGGTCTTTGAATGTTGCGCAACGCTGCCAAACCGGTGCCGCCGATTGTGACCGTGTCTTGCATCGCAATTGAGGCGTGAATTGGGCAACGGATGTCGGGAGTAAAATTGGCGGCATCGTAGTAAGATAGGATTTTTAAAAATTTTGTTTCTGTCATTCCCACTGGCTTCGGATCTTTTCCACCCCAGGGAAACAGCGCATCGAGAAAGAAATGATACAGCCAGTCGAGCTTGCACAGTCCAGGACAACCGACGAAGGCTCGCATCACTCGGTGATCGAGCGCGGCTGTGACGAGCGTCAAACCGCCACCTTGACTATTGCCTTCGACGTATACGTCCTTCTTGTTTACCTCAGGACGCGACATCAGGAAATCGACGGCACGCACGCAATTCGCATACACGACGCGGGCAAACGCTTGGTCGCGCGATTCCCATTCGGACCAATACCAATGCTCCTTTTCTTTCGATCTGTAGCCATGTTTCCAAGGCGTGTCTTTAGGAAAATTCGAGAGATCAACATCGTAACCATGCACCTGAATCAGCAAGAGCGCGTATTGTCCAGATGGCCAGCGGTAAATGTCCATCTTATACACTCCATTACCTGGCAGCATTAGCACGGCAGGGAACGGACCTTTTCCCGGTGGCGTGATATACCACCCATACACGCGTCCATCCCCTAACGAACGAAAGTTCACTTTATAGACTTTGAATCCATTTTGATCGGGCTGCGGTGTCAACACTGGATCGAGTGGCTGGCTTCGCAACTCGGCGAGCGTTTTTTGCCAGAAGTCCGCGAAATCGGATGGTCGTGTTAAAGGCACTTTCCAATTCTTCCAATCGTAGGCAAAGACCCATTCTATTTTGCGCCGAGCCAATTTACCATCCATTACAATCATCTCGGCGCGGTAAACCCCGGATTTCTTTATGATGGCTGATAATGGAAGGGATTGAGTTTTGCTGCCCGCAAGCTGGATGTTACAATCGCGTGATGCTACTGGCTTTCGTTCCAGGAACGTGAGCACACGAAAGCGAATATTGCCGTTCACAACGTTGCTAGAGAGATTTTCCAAGCGTGTCGGGAATCCGATTGGCTTCCCGCCAGGCAACATAAAGTCGGGATTATTACAATGAATGTCGAATACGAGCGTATCTTCTAGTTTCGGGTGGACCATTGGCCGAATCACGAACGGTTTCTCGTCGGTGTCGTTGAACGCATGCGCGAGGATGGCGACATTGCGGTCGGGAACGACTTTTTCTTTACGAGACCAAGTGACATACGGCATATGCACCACCGGCCCGCTGTCAGTCAGCCAACGCGGATATGCTTGATAACCATCGAACGGCGCTTTGAATAGATCGATGACTCTGTCGTGAGTTTCATCGACGGAACGAATCACATGGCTGCTGGGTACCCACGCCCAGTTAGCGAATCGGCTGCCCGCATGAGTGCGGGTCATTTCGATGCGATCAGGATAAAATCGATAACACACCTCGGGGGAGTCCTGGATGCAGATCAGTTCGTCTGTTCCACGCGGCTCAACGTGGCTGAACCCAATCACCGCGTCTTTCTCGTCGAGGAAAAACGCGCCCGACTTCCCATCAGAACCAATGCCCAGGATTGGCGTGCTACCGACTGTCAGGGAACGCACATTGCCATCGGAGCCGATAACGATCTTATATACTGGCGATTCGAATTGAAATGTACCGTCGGTTATCTGGAGCAACGCAGGATTACTGGACGCAGCTAGGGACATAACAAAGGCTAAAGAGTAGGTTGTTTTTTTTGATAGTGTCTTGAAAGTTCTGCAAAAAAGGTTGAGTCATAGGGGTGAACAAAAAATGATCCTTAACCTTTATACAAAAGGAACGATGACTCAACCAAGAAGAGATCATCAGAAAATGATCAAGTTCGACGACGACCACACTGTGTGCGAGATTACATCTTGATTTGAAGCTTGAAATAGGAAAGGAATATCGAAGATCGATGAACTGGACCATTACCCCTTTGGCTTATACTTACATTTTGGCAGTAACTCTCTTTGTTGGGAAAATTGTGACTTTTTCTTTTTTGGTGGCGCCCTTGGTTCACGTGATATTGGGGAGGGAGGATGCGGCTAAGTTACTGCGTGTTTTCTTTCCGCGTTATTACAAGTTTGGGATTGGTTGTGCGATTGTTGCTCTTTTAAGTGGGATGCTTTTTGCGTACAGCGCTTCGATGGGTCGAATTTACCAATGGTTGATTTTCTGGGGGTTGGCATTGATCATCGAGGTTTTTTCGCTTCAAGTGCTTGTTCCTATCCTTGAATCAACTCGAGAAGCGCGCAATAATGGGGAGGTGGAGGCCACCCGAAAATTTGAGTGGGCCCATAAGACTTCTGTTTACCTCAACGCGATCAATTTGTTGATCGGATTAGTCCTCGTATGGTTTTATCTCGGCGGAACAAGGGCTGGGCTCTGAAGGCAGAAGGATGAAAAATGAGGGATGAAGACAGAAGGATGAGGGATGAAAAGAAAGACGGCAAGAGTCGAGGAATATTTTCAGCTCCCCACTTTCCTTCAACTTTCATCCTTCTGCCTTCATTCCTTTTCTAGTAAGTGCGGGTGTTTTACCGGCTAAGTAGTTTTCCACATAGAGAAGGCGGCTTTCACCGGCGCGTTGAACCATTTTGAGAAGTTTCTGCATGGTTGAGACTTCTTCGAATTGTTCGGCAATAAACCATTGCAAAAAATTCTCAGTAGCTCGATCCGATTCTTTAATTGCCAATGTGACAAGATCGTTGATTTGTGCGCTGACGTTTTTTTCCCATTCGAGAGAGAGTTTAACCGCTTCCTCGACAGACCTGAATTGGCTTTTAGGAGCTGGAATGGCTGGAATGACCACTTTCCCATCTGCTTCTGCAATAAACTTAACAAAACGCATAGCGTGTTCTTGTTCTTCTTCCGCTTGTTTGTGGAAAAAGTTCGCTAGCTCGGGGAGGGATTCTGTGACGAAATAGGAAGCAATGGAAATATACTGAAGCGATGCGCCAAATTCATTTCCAATTTGTTGATTGATAGCCTTAACAACTTTTTCGCTGATGATCATAGGGATTCCCTTTTACAAGATATTATAACTTCTAGACGAAGCTTAGAGGGATTGTCAATGCGAGAAGAAGGAAAGGATGAAGGATGAGGGCGGAGGGATGAAAAAGGGAGAAAAAACATCTTACGTTTTCTACTCCCCGGCAATCGCTCCACATCTGCATTTTTCACCTTCATCCTTCAAGACATCGTGCAATAGCTTCGTGCCATGCTTTATACATATTTTCTACGTTAAGAGTGAATGCGAGTTTGGAGTTCACATGAATCTCGAGTTTGGAGCCACCTACCATACCAAGTTGATGGAAAGGCGCTTGGGCGGAAATACAATGTTGTTTCATCGATTTTGCGTGTTGAGGTGCAACCGTGACGATGATACGTGAAGCGGCTTCATTAAAGAGCAAATCATCGAGACGGATTTTTGGCATGGGCAATTTGACTTTTGCGCCGATACGTTTCGAACCCGAAATACAACATTCGGCGAGCGCGACGGCAAGGCCACCTTCGCTGCAATCGTGAGCGCTTCGAATAATCCCTGCTCGGATCGCGGTTGAAACGGCGTCTTGAACACACTTTTCTCCTAGCAAGTCGAAGAAAGGCAAAGGACCTAATTTTTTATTGGTGCGTTGGAGGAGATATTGGCTACCACCCAGACCACTTCCAAAATCGCCTATCAAAAAAATGAGATCTCCTTGGGTTTTAAACCATTGGGTGGTGATGAATTTTGCGTCTTCAATCAATCCTACCATGCAAAGAGTAGGAGTAGGATCAATGGCACCCATGGGCGATTCGTTGTAGAGGCTGACGTTGCCTCCTGTGATTGGTGTCTCGAAGAATCGACAGGCTTCGGCCATTCCCTCTACGCATTCCCGAAGTTGCCAGAAGACTTCGGGTTTGTAGGGATTCCCAAAATTCAGATTATCTGATCCGGCCAGAGGTTTACCTCCAGCACATACGATATTACGGCAAGCTTCGGCTACGACCATTTTTGCACCTTGCCTGGGATTAATCCGGCAATGCAACGCATTGCAGTCGGTGGTGAGAGCGAGATGTTTTACGAGTGGCGTTGTATGAGTTTTGTGCGACGAATGTAGCTGGAGTTCATCGAGGAGCAAACGAACGACTGCGGCATCTGACCCTGGTCGAACACATGTGCTTGCACGCACTTGGTGGTCATACTGATGATAGATCCAGTTTTTAGAAGCAATGGTTGGGTTTTTTAATAAATCGAGGAGTGCTTGCGCATCGTCTGAGGGTTTGTTGAATATTATTTCTCGAAGGTCAAATGTTTTTATAGGAGTAGGTGGTTTAGCTTCGCGCATGTACACAGGCGCTTCTTCTGCCAGGGGTTTAGCCGGAATTTCTGCAACAATTTTGCCACCATGTTTTACGCGCACGAGACCGTCTGTAGTCACTTGACCAATTTTGGCGGCGTGCAAATCCCATTTTTCAAAAATTTTTTCTACTTCATTCTCATATCCTTTGCGAATGATGATCAGCATACGCTCTTGAGATTCAGAGAGCATGATTTCGTAGGGAACCATGCCGGTTTCGCGTTGTGGTACATCATCAAGTTCGATTTCGATGCCAGCGTTACCACGGCTGGCGGTTTCGCACGTGGAACACGTGAGTCCTGCAGCACCCATATCCTGGACACCCACGACGGCTTCTGGATGGGCAAAAAGTTCAAGACATGCTTCGAGAAGAAGTTTTTCCATAAAGGGATCGCCTACTTGTACGGCAGGACGATCCTCTTTGGATTCTTCGGTTAGTTCCCGCGAGGCAAAAGCAGCTCCTGCAAGTCCATCTCGGCCTGTTGCAGCTCCGACATAATAAACAGGATTTCCTACACCTGTGGCGTGTCCTTTGCGGATTTGATCATGTCGCAAGACTCCGAGGCAGACGACGTTAACCAAAGGATTGCCAGTGTAACACTCGTCAAAATAAACTTCGCCGCCCACGGTGGGGAGTCCAATACAATTTCCGTAGTGGGCAATTCCAGCAACGACATTGTTCAGCAGTCGCCGATTTTTTATGACAGAGGCTCGTGATTCTTGTTGGGACGGTGCTATGGGCATTCTTCCTTCGGTTTTGAAAGTGATGGGACCGAAACGAAGAGAATCCATGCATAAGATAGGTCGTGCTCCCATGGTAAAGATATCACGAATGATTCCTCCAACCCCTGTAGCCGCTCCTTGAAAAGGTTCTACCGCGCTGGGGTGGTTATGACTTTCAATTTTGAATGCGATGGCCCAACCATCTCCGATATCCACGACGCCTGCATTTTCATCTCCGGCTTTGACAAGAATTTTTGGGCTTGTTGTTGGAAATTTTTTTAGTTCGGATCGCGAATTTTTATACGAACAATGTTCGCTCCACATCACGGAGAAAATGCCAAGTTCTGTAAAATTTGGGTCACGTCCAAGAATCGATTGGATGCGCTGGTATTCCTCGTTTGTGAGACCGTGCTTACGAATAAGCTCAGGAGTAATTTTAGGCTCGGAGATCATGAAGGGAGGGTATAGAAGTCATTTCAAAATTCAGGATAACTGCGGTGTCCAAAATGGTTCACATGTCAAATAATACCAATACTATCGCTGCTCAAAAGCCATTAAAGAAAAAATGGCGGAATCAAGAGAGAGATCTCAAACATGCTAGCAATCTTAAAATCTCATTTTTCAAAAAATACAAAATTTTCTCAGTCGCATTCCTATCTTTCATTGGAGGCATTCTCTCTGTCCTTCTATTTTTGCCGGGTCATTCTAAACTCCACAAGAACAAGGACAGACCGGTTTATTCTTTTGATTACTTTTATATACCAAAAGACCCGAACAGAAAGACCTCTTTAGCGCCTATTGATGAACCTTTACACTATTATCGACAGCCCCTTGGATTTGGTGGTTTATTTACCCTAAGCGATGAAGAGATTGAGCACCTAGATCTCGGTGTAATGAACCTTCTTTGTGCGCAAACTTTGCCAGATGCTAAGGAGTTAAACGTCTTGCATTATAAAGATCTTTTGGATCTGTGGACAGAAAAGGTTAGAGAAAGAACTGAAGAGAAGTATTTTCTTTTCAACAAAGATCCCGGAAGATTTTACAATTCTCCTGGCTATTTCAAAATGCTTGTTATGGCCACCGTACTACAGGAGGAATTTAAGGTCGGGTACAACCGCGAGCTTGATGGAAAAAGACCTTTAGAGCGTGATAAAGACTCCCGAGATTTATTTATCCATGGGATTTTAGACGATAAAAAAACGGGTACATGCGCCTCTCTCCCTGTCATCTATGTCGTGATTGGGCAGCGCCTGGGTTATCCCGTACAATTGGCGATTACAAGAGAACATGTCTATGCACGTTGGGTCAAAAGTGAAATACCTGGAAACGAGGAATGTTTTAACATTGAAGTCACCAATCAGGGAATGATGTCTCACAGTGATGAGTATTACCAAAACTGGCCGTGGAAACTTACCAAGGATGAAATCCAATCTGGCCAAGTGAATCGTACAATTAACAAGCTTGAAAGCTTCGCCTTATTTCTGAACCTGCGAGCAAATTGTTTGAAGGCTCAGGGGAACCCCAATCTTATTCCACAAGCTTTGTTTGCTTCTGCCTACGCCCATATGCTTGCTCCTCAAAGTCCCTACTTTTTCTCTGTGCTCATGTCGTGTGTGGAAGCAGAGATGCCCATGCGAAGAGGCTACGACTTTTCAAATACCTATCAGGGAAATAAAGTGCTGGATGACTTTGTACCCAAAGTATACATTAAGAACCCTGTCACCAATATAAGGAAACAAGGAAATGCAACGCTATACACTTTGGCTCATCCTCTTAATCCTAAGCCTTGAAGCAAGGGCGTCAAGAGATCCAATTGAAGGAGACTCGTTAATTGAAAGATCTGTGGCTTCAAGCCTTTCTTATAGCGATGGTCCTAAAGTAAAACTGAATCAAATTGCCACCGGTCAGAATCCATATACATATGTGTGGAACGATCCAATCAACTATATCGATCCAAATGGTCTTTGGGGTATTCAATTTGGAAATTTCAACCTAGGAGTAGGAGATCCGAGTTTACATTTTAATACCAGATCATTTTTTGATGCTAAACAAGGCGCTTATGCATTCGCAGATGGGGTTATTCCTATTTGGAATCCTCTTGGAGAAAACTTTGGATTGTATGATCCATGTGATAAAACGCTTCAAAAAAGTCAATTCATAGGCGGTCTCACACGAGATGCAGTGATGCTGATCGGGGGAGGAGGTCCAGCAGGAGCGGTTCTAAAATCCCAAGGCATCCAACTATCAATCGGTCAAAGGGTCTTTTTGAGTGAGTTTGGACCTGGTTGGGCTTCTAGCCTAATCCAAAGCCAAAGACTTTCTCAAGCGGTGGAGATTGGCGAGACCACTTTAAGGCTTGGAGGTCAAGTCAACACGGTCATTGAAGGATATAAATTATTTCAATAATGTTTATGGCTTGGGTTCCTTCAGCAAAGATTGCCGATCGGATATATTATATTCTTTGGGGATTTGTCGTTTTGTTGGGTGCGGGAATTTTTGTAGTGAAGGACAGTCCTGAATTGAAATGGCTTATTAAATATTTGTGGCCTCCTCTGTATCTTATAGCTCTACCACTGTGTGTGGCGTGGGTTCTTTTGTTTTTTGATGGAGAACGACGTAAAAAAAAATGATAAAAAGTAGTCGCCTACGTGTTATTTCAATTGGTAATAGGCCTCCGAGTTGGTGGAACCATTGGAGACTCTGAAGTGAGTTCCTTTTTGGTAAAGATTTACGACCCGCGGCGTGGGCAAGATTTCAAGGTCAACACCGCGGTTGTGCCGTTTTCAAGCTTAGAACATCATTTCTTGGTCTTCGATAATGCAGATGACTTGGATTAGAGTAAGCGTCTCAGTTTGTTAACCGAGTGCATTGTGAAAACTTCAAAACTGGTTTTTTTTACTGTGGCTCCGTGGGTTCCTGGAGCAAAAAAACTTAGGATGCGAATCGAGCAAGAATTTCAATCCGTCTCAGATTTTGGAGGGACCCTCTGTGGTTATTTTGACGGGAAAACTCGGAAAACTCGTCAGTCCAATTATTGTAATAAGGCGGCCTTCATCTTCTGTTGCTAACGCGGTGTCACACGGTCTGCTTGGGTCGGGTGGGTATGTGGCGTAGGTAGTTTGATTGGGTTAGGACCGGAGGGAAGCTTTGGAAATGCGTGGCAAGGTTTTGGTGAAGGAACTGAAAGCGGTGGCTACGGAATCTTAAATGCTTTTGCGGGCGGGCTGTTCGATCCTACGGCAGGTGCATTTTATGATCCGTGCAGGGGTGTGGAGTTTCAGCGAGGCTTTGAACAGGGTCAACTTGGTGGACGTGTAGCGATTGGTTCGTTGGGCGTAGTTGGAGTTTTGGAAGGCACAGCAGCATATTCTGCCGCTCGGTTTCCGGGCGCAAGGTGGCTAAGTCAAGGTAGGTATTTAAGGATTGGCGAATCAGGAACAAGAGGATTGACGCTTAGGCTTGGATCATGGCACATACCGTTGTGAACTTGATTTATGGCAACAACAATTTCGCCTGATTTTGAATTGAAGTTAGATGGAGAACTTTTTCGTGCTCGGGAATGCGGTTTTTTTATCCTAGAAAGTTCGGAACCAGCGAAGAAGGGAGAGGAAGAGCTTTCATTGTTTCTGCCCAATCGTCTAGGTTTACTGTTTAAAATTCTGGAGAAAAGCTCAAAAAATATTTTTGGTTAGCCGAGCTCCCAACAAAGTCTTCGCTTAAAGCTCTTCAATAAACATTCCCTGAAAGCGAAGCCTTAAATTATTCAATTGCTGGATATTTAGACGGCATTGATGGTGTTAGCACATTCTGGAAAATCTTCGAAAGTGGATACAAGGTAGAACCTTGGAATTATGAACAAGCTTGGGTATTGGCTGGAATACGGGAAAAGCTGCCTCACCCAGAAACAAAGTCATTATTCAAACGACCATTTTGGTCGCTCAAACATGTTCTTAAAAATTCGGACAAAATAAATTGTTTTTTTGCACAAACCGGATGGTCTTCATTGATCGGTGTTCGTCCCTTTGAAGGGCTGAGGGAATTGGTCTTAGAAGAATTTAAAGGAAAGCTAGCAGCCTGAACAGGTTTCGAAGGGAGACCACCTTCCCCATTTTTGTTCGAGCTAAGGATTGCGGTGAGATGTGGAAGTTTGATTCTGTTTATGAAATGCAGAAGCGGCTAGAACAAATTGATATTGAGAATCACGAGTATGAAGCGTGGGATAGTCAAGGTGTCCCAATAGAATTAGGCATACAAAAGCCTGTTTGGTTGAAACTCAAGCCTGTAGTAACAGGAAATAAAGATCAGCTAAAGAGAGCTTTGACAGAATTTGCCGCTGTACTTGGTGTCGAATTAGATCCTGAAAGCACCAATAAAAATTTTGAAGATTTGTTTGAACAAATCTTGGCCAAGGAAAAACAGCAAAAGTCCTCCAAGGGAGTTTTTCATCATTTTTTGAATCGGTTAATTTGATCTCAATTCTTCTGGCAAACAAGATTAATCAGCATGGAATCCGATTTTTCTGTGTGGAGGTTCCGGTGGTGTCATTAACTGGCGAACTGCGTCAAAGATGATTTTAAATTGTGAGTCATATTTCTTTTCGAGTGAATTGACTTTACGCGCGAGTTCTTCAACCGACAGAGTCATATTTCGTAGTCGTACAAAAGCTCTTACCACTTCTACACTCATGGTGATTGCACGTGAACTGTTTAAAACATTGGCTGCCATGATTGCACCATGCTCAGTAAAAGCATACGGCCGGACCGGAGAGAATTTAAGTTTTTTGAGGTGGTCGCAATTTGCGACCACCTCTGCTTTTTCCTTGGCAGTTAATTGAAATACAAAATCTTGTGGAAATCTTTCACGATTGCGTTTGACCTGTTCATTGAGACGCTTGGTTGAAACTCCATAGAGGGCAGCTAAATCAACACCGAGTATTACACGGTGACCACGAATCGTTAAGATCCAATAGCTTGGATCGTGAACTGTAACGAATGACATGATTTAAGCAGCTTGCTTATGATTATTTTGGTGTTGGAAGCAGGAGTCCATTTTTCATCATATTAGCTTCGGCGTTTATGAGAAGACAATTTCAGGATCAAGCCAAGTATTTTAATATTAAGGCGAGTATTTTCGCCGAGACCTCAAAGTGTAGATTGATGAACAAGCGAGAGTCGCCTTGCGTGACAGAGATGCCAGAGGAGGCTTGACTTGATGAGGGTAAATCAATGAGTTTGAAACTTCAATACACCAAAAATGAACGAAATCCCAAAAGGATACGATCCCTCACTGGTCGAAGACAAGTGGTACGCAGAATGGCTGAAGCAAAATTGTTTCACAGCGGATCCTTCACGTGCTTTTAACAGTGCCAAGAAATCCGCTGCTGTCTCTCTAGATCTCAAACCAGCCTACTCAATTGTTATTCCGCCTCCAAAACAAGCAAAAGTCCTCGAAGCCAAGGGCCAGCCCATCCCCGACAATGATCTATGGATTGCCGCCATCGCCCTCGAATATAGACTGCCGTTGGCCAGCCGTGATCAGCATTTTCAGCGTGTGCCCAAACTATCGGTGTGGGCATGGTGACCCAGTATGGCGTTGACGGCGCAAATTCTATGACCCGCCGAACCATCACCCTTGGTCACTCGCCAGATCCTGATGATGCTTTTATGTTTTATGCGTTGGCGAATGGGAAAATTTCAACCGAAGGATTCTCTTTCCAACATATTTTACAAGATATCCAAACTCTAAACGAGCGTGCTCAGCGTTGTGAATTGGATGTCACAGCGATTTCATTTCATGCTTATCCGTATGTTGCCAAGGATTATGCATTGCTTCCTTGTGGTGCAAGTATGGGAGATGGCTATGGACCGATGCTCGTTTCGCTCAAGACCTATTCACTTGCTGATCTTCCTAATCTTAAAATTGCAATTCCAGGTAAGCTGACTTCGGCATTCCTAGCTTTGCAGATCTTTTTTCGAACTTCGAACTTCGAACTTCGAACTTCGAACTTTCTTGTGGTTCCCTTCGACCAGATTTTTGCGGTTCTCCAACGAGGCGAAGCTGATGTTGGACTTATCATTCATGAGGGCCAGCTTACTTATGCACGCGATGGATTTCAGCTTCTTTTGGATTTAGGTAGTTGGTGGAAAGAGCGGACGGGCTTTCCCTTACCCTTAGGCGGGAATGTGATTCGTAAATCTCTCGGTATGAAGAACATAAAAATCATCTCTCGCCTACTTTCGGCAAGCATCCGTTACGGTCTCGAACATATGGATGAAGCGATGCCGCATTTACGAAAATACGCCCGAGGTCTTGATGACCAGCTCACGCGTCGGTTTGTAAAGATGTATGTGAATGATTACACGCTGGATTACAGCGAAAAGGGGCGTTGCGCAATTCGCGAATTTTTAAAACAAGGTGTCGAAGGAGGTTTTATACCCCCTCTTTCAAGCTTGGAATTTATTTGAATGAACCCCATTTCAAAACCGGTAGCACAGGCGTCCCTGCCTGTGTATACCCCCCCCCTCCTTTATTTTTCATGAGAGAATGAATATGTGAAAGTTGTCATCCCGAGCGTGCGAGGGATCTCTTGCTAATCAAAGTGCTTTGAAGAGCAGTTTCAGCTTGTTCGCCACATCGTGCAATATCTTGTCAGTCGTCCAGACCAGTATCGCGCTGAGCTTGGAAGAAGTAAGGAGATGAATATCAATATATCCAAGCCCCAACCCCATCAATCGGTAAGCCTCAATGAAGCGGAAAACCTCGTCATCTTCTGCCAAAATAGTGGTCGGCAAAGTTTTCAACAAAGTGAGGATTTCTGATCGATTTTTGATATTCCCACAGGCCAATTCCCCGATGACGAAAGGGTGGGTGACGACTTCGCCATCCAAAAGGAGCGCGGCGAGCTGCGGATGGCCATGCCTCAGATGCTCAACCCATATGGATGTGTCAACCAAGACCGGCATAGTTATCGCGCAGTAACCTTCCTGCGATGGATCGGGCGGAGAAGTCGTTCTGTAGCGCCTAATTCTGCGAGCCTTTTACTGCTTGCACGAGCGATGAGGGCTTGCAGCCCCAACCGGACTAGAGCGGTCTTTTCCGTAATTCCAGTGAGACGAGCAGCTTGAGTGAGGATTTGGTCGTCAATATTGAGTGTTGTTCTCATACATATAAATATGCATATATCATGCATACCTTGTCAACATCCACTTGAAATAATGCAGGCTAAAGTTTCAGTGTCACCAACTCTTCTTCGCATTGGACGATTTCTTCGATATTGGCGAGAAACCAGCGGTCAATTTTGGTGAGTTGGAAAATTTCTTCCACGCTGAAACCAGCACGGAGGGCATGGCGAATAAAGAAGATACGTTCTGCGTTAGGGGTGGTGAGTTTCTGTAAGATGACTTCCCGGGGAAGGATGGCACGATCTCCGTAAATTTCGGATCCGATTCGCCATGGTTTGCCATCTCCTCCGAGGCCTGACCGGCCTACTTCGAGTGAGCGCAGGGCTTTTTGCAGGGATTCTTTAAAGGTTCGTCCAATGGCCATAACTTCTCCCACACTTTTCATTTGGGTGGTGAGAGCAGGATCAGCGCCTGGAAATTTTTCGAAGGCAAAGCGTGGAACTTTGGTGACCACATAGTCGATGGTGGGTTCGAAACTCGCAGGAGTTTCACGCGTGATATCGTTCGGAATTTCGTCCAGGGTGTAGCCAACAGCCAATTTCGCGGCGATTTTTGCAATCGGGAAGCCCGTAGCTTTCGAAGCCAGTGCGGAAGAGCGGGAAACACGAGGATTCATTTCGATGATCACCATCCGACCGGTGTTAGGATTAACGGAGAACTGAATATTCGATCCACCCGTTTCGACTCCAATTTCGCGGATGCAGGCGAAAGAGGCGTCGCGCATGATTTGGTATTCTTTGTCAGTCAATGTTTGGGCAGGAGCTACGGTAATGGAATCGCCGGTGTGTACGCCCATGGGGTCGACGTTTTCGATGGAACAAATGATCACACAATTGTCATTGCAGTCGCGCATGACTTCCATTTCATATTCCTTCCATCCAATAAGCGATTCCTCAACAAGGATTTCGTTGACGGGTGAGAGATCGAGCCCTCGTTGGGCGATTTGCTCGAATTCCTCGCGGTTGTAAGCGACCCCTCCACCGGTTCCTCCAAGGGTATAAGCAGGACGAATGATGAGAGGGAAACGACCAATTTTCTGGGCAACAGTTTTGGATTCTTCAATCGTGTGTGCCATGCCGCTAAACGGGCAATCCAGTCCGATTTTAAGCATGGCTTCCTTAAAGAGTTGACGATCTTCTCCTTTTTCGATGGCTTCAGCCTTGGCGCCAATCATTTCAACATGGAATTGTTTTAGGATTTCTCTACGATGAAGTGCCATGGCAGTGTTTAATGCAGTTTGTCCCCCGAGCGTCGGGAGTAAAGCATCGGGCTTTTCTCGTTCGATAATTTTGGCAACGACCTCTGGTGTGATCGGTTCAATGTAGGTACGATCTGCAAACTCAGGATCTGTCATGATGGTGGCAGGGTTTGAGTTCACGAGGATGACCTTGTATCCTTCTTCGCGAAGCGCCTTGCATGCTTGGGTTCCCGAATAATCAAACTCGCACGCTTGGCCGATGATAATGGGGCCGGAGCCGATAAGAAGAATGGATTGGATATCCGTGCGCTTGGGCATATCTCGACTAAGGTGCATAAAATAGAGTGACCAAAAAAGAAAAAAGTGTAGGAACCATTGCTTGTGGCTTGCAGTCATGAATCGACGTGACAAGATCGCGTTGCCTCTTCATAGCCCATGAGTACTGCTTCTCCTTTTGTTCATCTCCATCAGCATACGGAATATTCACTGTTGGATTCTACCGTGCGCATCGACGATCTCATGGAGAAGGCGAAGAAATATGGTTCTCCTGCTGTGGCTCTTACAGATCACGGCAATCTTTTTGGAGCGATCGAGTTTTATCAAAAGGCAGAAAACCACGGACTTAAACCCATTATTGGTTGTGAGGTTTATATGGCGCCGGGTAGTCGCCTAGAGAAAGATGCTGCCAGTGCTCGAGATGCTGCATATCATTTCCTTCTCTTGGTTCAAGATGATGTTGGGTATCGTAATCTCCTCCAGCTTGTCACGCAGGCGTATCTAACCGGTTTCTATTATAAACCACGGATAGATCGCGATCTCCTGGCTCAGCATCACGAAGGGCTGATTGCAACTTCAGCCTGTTTGAAGGGAGAAGTTGCTTATCATTTGATGAATGGCCAACAAGAGAAAGCTCTTAATTTTGTTCGTTTTTGTAAGGATCTTTTTGGGGATCGTTTTTATCTCGAGGTACAGAATCATGGCCTTGAAGCCCAACGCAAAGTGAATCGTGAGATTGCTGATATCGCACATGCGCATGGAATCGAGCTTGTGGCCACCAACGATGTGCATTACCTCGAAAAAATTCATGCGAAGGCTCACGATGCGTTGATTTGTATTGGGACTGCCTCGCTTTTGAATGATGACAAGCGCAAGCGCTACATGACTCAAGAATTTTACTATAAGAGTTCTGAGGAAATGCAGCAGGTCCTGGGAGAATATCCAGATGCCTTGAAAAACACTCTCGAAATTGCGGAACGCTGCAATCTCTTGATTGATTTCAAAACCAATCGATATCCTGCCTATGAGCCGCCTACAGCTAAAACTCGTGCGGAATATTTGCGGGAGCTTGTTTTTGAGGGGGTCCGTCAACGATATGGATTTGACCTTGCCATCAAATCTCCAACCCCTGAGCAAAAGGTGATCATCGCACGTCTCCATCTAGAATTGGCTGTTATGGAGAAGACCGGTTTTTTAAGTTATTTCCTCATTGTTTGGGATTTTATCCGCCATGCTAAAAGCAAAGAGATCCCTGTGGGGCCGGGGCGTGGTTCAGCCGCAGGTAGCTTGGTGGCTTACGCCTTGGGAATTACAAACATCGATCCTCTTCGTTACCATTTACTTTTCGAGCGTTTCCTCAATCCCGAGCGAGTGAGTCCTCCCGACATCGACATCGATTTTTGTTACAATCGACGTTCTGAGGTCATTGATTACGTCCGCGAAAAGTATGGAAGAGAGAATGTTGCCCAGATCGTTACCTTTGGTACGATGGGAGCAAAGGCGGTTGTTCGCGATGTGGCGCGGGTGATGGGACTGTCTTATGGTGATGCCGATCGACTTGCCAAGATGATCCCCAATGAGTTGAAAATGACGCTTGAGAAGGCCTTGGCAACAAGCCCAGATCTCAAAAATATCGTCAAAAGCAGCGAGGTGTATACTGAACTCATTGAGACTGCGAAAACATTAGAAGGGTTGGTACGACAAAGTTCTGTGCATGCTGCAGGTGTGGTGATTTGTGGAGAACCGCTTTACCACTTTGTGCCTCTCATGCGCGACAAGAGCGAAGCCATTGTAACCCAATATGCCATGGAAGCTTTAGAAGGTTTAAATCTCTTAAAGATGGATTTTCTGGGGCTAAAGACTCTCACGGTCATCAAGGACACTCTCGATCGTATTGAAGAACGTCATAGAACAAGATTAGATCCTGATCGCTTTGATCTTGCCGACCAGAAAACCTTTGAACTTCTTAATCGCGCCGATACCACAGCAATTTTTCAATTAGAAAGTCCTGGAATGCGCGATCTTGCGCGCAAGTTCGGAATCACTCGTATCGAAGATATTTTTGCGCTCATCGCCTTGTTTCGTCCCGGCCCAATGGATTTGATTCCAGAATTTATCAGGCGAAAAAATGGTCAGACCCCGATTCATTACGATCATCCTCTTTTAGAAGACCTATGCAAAGAGACTTATGGGATGATGATCTACCAAGAGCAAGTCATGCAGGTGGCTAGTACGCTTGCAGGTTTTTCCCTAGGGAAAGCAGACATCCTTCGCCGTGCCATGGGAAAGAAGAAAGTCGAAGAGATGGCCAAGCAGCGTGAGGCTTTCGTCAAAGGCTGTAAGGAAAAAAATAATATTCCGAGGGAAAAAGCAGAAAAAATCTTCGACTTGCTCGAAAAATTCGCCGGCTACGGTTTTAATAAATCACACTCAGCAGCTTATGGCATGATCACCTATCAAACCGCTTATTTGAAGGCAAATTACACAGTTGAATACATGGCGGCGGCTCTTTCCAATGAACTTGATAATAAGGATAAGGCCACCGATTATATCAATAATTGTCGGCAAATGGGCATTGAGATTCTGCCTCCAAACATCAACGAGTCCGATCGGCTTTTCACTGTAGTGGACGATCATCAAATTCGCTTCGGTCTGGCTGCAATCAAAAATGTTGGAATTTCTGCTGTGGAAACAATTATTGCTGAACGCGAAAAAAAAGGTGCTTTTAAGAGCATCTTTGATTTCTGCTCTCGTCTTGACAGCCGGCTTGTGAACAAACGTGTCCTTGAGAGTCTTGTGAAATCGGGTGCCTTCGATTTTACGAAGCTCACGCGCTGTCATAACTTTGAGTTGATCGATCGTGCGCTTAATCTCGGAGCTGTTTTCCAATCGGATCGTGCTCGAGGTCAAACTTCGCTTTTCAGCGAAGAGATATCTTCTTCACATGTTGAAAACAAAGTCGGACCGCCCCTAGCCGAATGGCATCAAAATGAACTTTTGGCGTTTGAAAAAGAGTTACTTGGTTTCTATGTCTCGGGGCATCCCTTGAGCCAATATGTATCGACGCTCAAACTTTTCGATCTCATGCCGACTGCCCATTTGAATGAGCTTGCAGATTTGGCAGAGGCGCGTTTAGGAGGGATTATCACTTCCTTCCAGAAGAAACTCAGTAAAAAGGATAATCGTCCATGGGCCATCCTCGAGGTCGAAGATCTAGAAGGTTCTACTGAAGTCCTTGTCTATGCCGATACCTATGAGAGGTCCCAGAAATACCTTGGGCCAGAAAAAGCAGTGCTTGTTTGTGGACGTGTGGAAAAGCGTGACGACAAGCCTAGGATGATTGCTGCAGAAGTGTATCCCCTTGATGAAGCGATTCAACGCTTTGCTAAAACGATTCATCTCCATATTCCTAACAATCGTTTTGGAGTGGAACATCTCGAGCAAATCCGTGATTTACTACGGCGTTACCCGGGACATCTCCCGGTCCTCTTATGTTTGGAACAAGCAAGTGGAGAAGTTGTATATCTCAAAACCTCGGAAGAATTTCGTGTTCAGCCCGATGAACATCTTATCCGCGAACTGCGTCATTTGGTAGGCGAGCACACCATTTTTTTAAAGGTGGCTCTTCCTTCTCCCCAAAAAAGTCGGAATACAAATCATCGCGGCACGAAAAATGGTGAAACCTTTTTGAATCCTTTTTAACGTTCTGATCATTTTCGCGCTCGGATTCGAGAGATTCGAGAGCGAGGTAGGGTTGAGGTTAAGGATGGATTTTTAGAATTCTTGACAAATTATAAGAAAATATGCAATCCATTATTAGGTATGAAAATGATTTTGCAAGGGTTTCTCGTATTGGGCTTAAGTTTTTGGAGTCATGTTCTTTGTGCGCAGGAAGCTGCAATAGGAGGGAGTTCATCGGAGCTTGAAAGGTGGTTAACGGGTGTGTCATTGGATTCATGGACGACGAATTCATTAACGGAATGCACGGCAATCATCCTTAAAGCCCCAAATTGGGGGGCAAACTCCGAGAGTCTAAATCGGTGGCTAAATCAAGCTTACAGTGCCCAAGCAGTTCAAAAGATAGCGTGGAACCAGATTTCTGGCCTTCAACGTTGGTGTGCGTTATTTGCTGATCACACGGAAAAGGTATCCTCTTTGAATACGGCAACGGTTGCCTGGTTGTTGAACGATCCATTTTTAACCGAAGATTTTTTTGCGAACCTTTCTCCGAAAGATCATGTTCCCGAGGTTCTCACACTCTTGCAGGAGTTTCATCAGACTGAACCTGCTCGATTCCCTGGCTATAATCATCTTGCGATTGCTATGGCTCTAGTTTGGGATGAACCGCCTCCTCCTGCACCTCATCATCAAGTTGCACCGGACAAAGTCCCTAAAAACACAAGCAGTATAACCGATAAATTTCGCTTTTGGATTGAGATGAACGAGAAAAAAGTGGCCATCTACGATTTGACAAAACTTGATGTCGATCAATTGAAGTTTCTGGTGGATGCCACCGTGCCTTTTGAAGAATTGCAATGGGTGCGAAATTCAGCGCACTACAATCGTGGTAATCTCGATCATGCCTTTTCTTCAGTGCGTTATGACGAAGCACGGCTCAGTCGGGGTCAATATACGTGGCCTCATGAGAACTATAACCTTAAGGAAATTCGAAAGTGTGGTGGCATTTGTGTGGATCAAGCCTATTTCGCTGCAGTTGTGGGAAAGGGCAATGGAATTCCGACGCTCTTTTTTGTAGGCGAAGGACGACGGGGTGGACACGCTTGGTTTGGCTATATGAAGAGCCCAGATCGTTGGGTTATGGATTGTGGCCGTTATCAGAATGACAAGTATGCTACAGGGACTGCGACCGATCCGCAGACGAGTCAGCCAATCAGTGACCATGAAATTGCTTTTTTGGCCGAACCTTTCCGGAACACACCGGTGTATCGTCTTTCGATGGCCCATTTGCAACAAGCCAAGCGTTTTCGTGCCATAGGAGATGAAGCTCGTTCTTTGACCGCAACGGAAACTTCCATCGAACTTGCACCTTTCAATCTTGACGCATGGGATTTCAAGACAGCTCTGCTTGAGGGTAAGACCGGTGCTGAAGCAATATACCAAAAACATCTCAATACCATGATCAACCAGTTCGTGCGTTACCCGGATATCAAAGTAGCTTGTCAGCAGAAGTTAGCGACGTTGGCGCGTGCTAAGGGTGATGAAAAAGTTGTAGCTTTGATCGAGGAGCGTATGGTTCGGGATAATCGTGACAAGCGCCACGATTTAAGTGAGGAAGTCTTCCGCAATAAACTGCATGAATGTTACGATCGAGGGGATTGGAAGGGTGGGCAAGCTGTCGTCCATGATGCTGCGATGAAACTTAAAGATGAAACCGGCGCCGTATTTGAATTATTAAGGGACTTTGTCACACGCTGCTTACAAAATGGTCGATATGGGGAAGCAAAACATGCTCTTGCAGATTTCAAAAATCGGGTGAGAATGGATTCTATTATAGGAGGGCAATTTAGGGGTTTGCAGAATCAAGTGAAAGAAGCGACAAAAGGACAACGTTAGGCCTCTTTGATTTTTAACCCACGTTGTTTTTTTATTGATTTTCTGATGTAAGTTGACGACGGCTAAAAGGTTTTGTTACACTTTCGAATTCTTTCTAACTAAAATGAAATATTTGTTCTGTTTCGTAGGTGTGTTGGCTGCGCAAATTTTGGTCGATGTTAGTTTGCAAGCACAAGATAAAATCTATCTTCGTAGGGTTGAAGCCCCTGTGGTAGGAACGGTTGAGAAAGTTGATGAAGCATCAGTTTTATTGGGGTTGAATGGAGGGTATACCACGATCCAGCGCACGAACATCAGGGCGGTTGAAATTTCAAAACCCATAACTCTCACTGCCGGATTCAAAGCAATGGAGGAAGGGAAAATAAAGGAGGCTATTCAGATTCTTGAACCTATTTATACGAAATACCGCGGTCTTTCTGAACCATGGATCGAAGAAATCTCTGTTCACCTTGGTGAGTCCTATCTTACGGCCAGGGAATGGGGCAAAGCAAAAAATCTTTTTGTGGAGTTTTTCAAATTTTATCCGTCAAGCGTTTTTCGTGATTTAGCCATAAGTGGTGAGGGAAAGGCCCTTTACAGTTTAAACCAAAAGGAGGATGCTGCCCGTTTGTTGGAGGGCTTACTTGTAGAACCGGAAAAGGAAATTTCAGTGAGTGATGAACAGAACCGTGCCTTGGGTAAGGCATGTGTGACATTGGGCCATTGTTATTTAGACGCCAAAAAGAATGAACAGGCTTTGGAAGCTTTCCTCAAGACAATGACCCTTTACTATTTGGATCGCGATGCAGTTGCCGAAGCGCAATATGAGAGCGCTTTGCTTTTTGGAAAATTAAACGACCCCATTCGTGCACGAGATCAACTCGAAGATCTTATCAAAGAATTCCCGACCTCGCCTTTTGCTGTGGAAGCTAAGGAAAAGCTCAATTCCTTTGAGTCAAGTTCCTCCACTCCATAAATTTTAACTGAAACTTTATGAAGCTTGTTGATTCTAAATGTTTCCGGACGTGCCCTTTAAATCGTTTCCTTTATCTTATCATTTTTATAGGGGTTTTTCTGTGGATTGGCGGTGAGATGATATCATCGTCTTTTGCTCAGGGGACCACCGCCCCATCTGCGGCACCCAGTGGGTTGGTTGCTGATGGAACCCAACCTTTACTTCCTAAAGCGAGGACCCTCTGGGATATTGTTCGTAGAGGGGGCTGGATTATGGGACCTCTTTTTATCATTTCGATATGGTGTTTAGCGCTCGTGATCGAAGGTTTCTTTCGTATTCGTCGATCCAAATTTGCTCCGCCTGAAATCGTTCGTGAGTTGGAGGCTGCATTTGCCGAGGAGAATTATCAGCGAGCATGGGTGGTTTGTAAATCGCGGTCTACCTTTCTCACAAATATACTACGTTACGGTTTGGAACGCATTGGGAAAGGGCGGATTGCATGTGAAACAGCGATTTCCGAACATAGTTTGAAAGAAAGTATGATTTTTCGGACCAAAATTTCTTATCTCTCAACCATCGGAGTCGTTTCTCCCATGGTGGGATTATTAGGAACGGTAACGGGAATGATCAAAGCCTTCCAAGCTTTGGGTCAAGAGGGGATCGCGGATCCTTCCAAATTAGGAGCGGCCATCGGCGAAGTGCTTATTGCTACAGCAACAGGGTTGGCCGTCGCAATTCCTGCTTTTTTTCTTTATTATTTTTTTCGTAATCGCCTTCAGCTGGTCATTGTGTTGGCTGAGGATGTAATTAACAATCTCATGTTGGATGTGAAATATGAAGAATTGCAAGGTATCAAGATCGGTGAAGCATTAGAGGCTGAACTTGCAGGAGGCATACCTGCAGCAAAAACAGCCGAGGCGGCCGGAGTTATTCAGACTTCGAGTGCAAGCAAGCATGTCAGCCAAGTCGTTGGTGGGGCGACCGTTGCGTGTCCTCAATGTAATGCTTCATTACGATTGGGTGCTCCCAAATGTGCCCGTTGTGGGGCAGAGCTCCAGTGGACCTAAAAGGAGATTTCAAATTAATCAATGGCCATCAAGCGCATCGTGTTTCCAGACGAGGAGCCAGAGTTTCAAGTGGCCCCAATGCTTGATGTTCTTCTGGTACTCATGATGTTTTTCATGAGCATTACCTCAACGGAGGTCCTCAAAACAAAGACTAAGTTGGAATTGGTATTACCCATCGCCCCTGAAAGTAAACCCAAGGAATCTGCTCAGAGCGAGATTGTACTCAATATGGCATGGAATTCGGTCGCCAAACAGGGAGCGATTGAGTTTGAAGAGAAAGTTTTAAACTCTCCCGAAGAAATTACGCCGATCATCTTACGGCGAAAAGGGAAGAATCAGGAGTTTTTCCGAGCCGTGATTCGTGCTGGAGCAAAAGTGCCTTATTCCTTTGTCAAACAAGTCATTGCTGCTTGCGCAGCTGCTGATGTAGATAACATTACTTTTGCCGTATTGGACAAATCAGTAACTCCGGGAACCTACGGTGGAAAGAAGTGAAAAATGAAACTCCATGGCCTTACGGCCAGGGCATCTTATCCTTCGGCGAAATTCCTCCGAAACAGCTGCTTCGGCTGCGAAGGCCGGGGCATGCACGGGCTTACGCCCATGGCTTTCTGCGTAGGCGAGTAGAAAGTTCATCGTTTTAATGTTATTTTAAGCTGAATCATTTATGGCTGGGAGCGTTGGTAATGCCGATGGGGATATGGGATTTCAGATCACGCCGATGATCGACCTCATTCTTGCGCTCGTGGTTTTTTTCATGTTCACCGTGGCATTGAAACAGGTTGAGATGGAATTAGGCATCAATTTGCCGGGGAGTTTGGCAAGTACCCAAGCCAAAGCAAACGTGCCCATCAATATTGAAATAGATGCAGATGGTTCGGTGAGTCTGAATAATGAGCCTGTAGGCAATCCTGAAGACAACGAACTCCAGAAACTACGAGCTAAACTTAAAGAACAGGTAACACTTTTTGATGATAAGATTCCGATCATGATTCTTCCCCAACCCGATGTTCCTCAACAACGAGTCATCGATGTGCTGAATGCTTGCTCTGCTGCCAAGGTGAAAAACATTTCTTTTGGAGGGTAATCCATGGCAACGAATTTCGATTTCGACCCTTTGTTCGATATGTCACTCCAGGCCCGCTTGAAGCGATTTGCCATAAGGGTCATTAACACGCGCTATTTTTTTTACGCTTTATTGATTCATATCGTAGTGCTCGTGATTTTTGGTGGGAAAGTGGTTTTTGAGGCTATCCAAGCGAAAGAGGATTTTAATAGTGAAGGCGAATTTTTGGTAGTGGTCCCTTCCCGTCCTCTTCCCCCCCCTGTGGTATCGCCGCCGGGCAAAGCGTTTGAAGTAAAAATTTCTGTTAAGCCGCTTGAAAGAACCATGACTCTAATTTCGATTCAAAAACTTTCAACTGAATTTCATGTTCCGCCTCCAGAAATTCCGGTGGTAGTTCCCGAGACTCTTACCTTAAAGACAGACGAGAAAACAGGCCCGAAAATTGACAATATTGATCTAGCCCGGTTGGCTGGTGTTCAACATTTTCATGAGGGTGGCGTAATCGGTGCCGGTGGAAAACTTGGAGCAACGGGGCGAGGGAAACAGACAGTAGCCAAATTCACCTGTTATGTTGCCCAATACACAGGGGGAGATTGGGATTGTAACTTTGGAAAGATTGCTGAAGATCGTTGGTATGGGAATTGTATTTATAATCTCATGCAGCAGATTAATCGCTGGACTCATGGGCGAGTAAACGCAGAACTTAAACCCGAAGCGCTCAAGCTTTCTAATCGTGAGTGGATCGACAAGATTAAACCTCCCTTTATTTTTATTACCGGACATCAAGACTTCACATTTAACGAGACCGAAGTACAAAATCTCCGTGAATACTTGATGTTAGGGGGTGCGCTTTGGGTTGATAATTCTCTTCCGGGACGGGGAAGTCGATTTGATATTGCCCTTCGGCGAGAAATGAAAAAAGTGTTACCCGATCGTGACTTCGAGCCCATTGACAATAGCCATCCCGTTTTTCGAGAGTGTTTTAATCTTCAAGGGCCGCCCGATGGGATGAATTTTTACAAGGAACCCGTTGAGGTTATCAAAATTGGAGGTGAGGTTGCTGTATTCTATACGCTTAATTCCTACAGTGATCTGTGGGAAACTGCCCTAACCCCCAAAGACGAAGTTGATCTTGGAGTCGACTGGAGTCCTTCCCTTAGAGGTTCCATTGGTCGTTGGGGCCCGCATTATAATCATCCTTATAGTGGTGAGTATGTTTTTGCGACTCAATATAGTTACAATTACTTATTTAATAACGCTTATCATTTTTTTCGTAACGTCAATCGAGAAAGTATCGTTACTGCTTATCAATTTGGGATCAACATTGTGATTCATTTGATTACTCGGTTTCAAGATAAATTTATGATGTTACCTCGTTCAGAGGGAGGAATTTCTAGGTAAGAAAAGACATAGGGTGTGAATCCTTTATTGTTTTTCTCTCGTATGAGAATCATTTCTATGGGGTATTCCTTCATCGCAAAATTAGAATGCCGGAAAATTCCAAGGTGGGTAGTAAGGGGGATGTGTATTTTATTGGGAATGAACATGGCAATCATACACGCTCAGGTGTCTTCTTCCCAAGAACCGCTGAAAAATCTAATCTTGAACGGAGGGTTTGAAGAGGTCTTCACGTCTCAAAATTTGTTGGATGGCGTGGATTCCAGTGGCCATTTGAAAGTACCGCGCTCCAATGCGCCTATTTTTCTTGATGGAGCTTTTTTAACTCCTTACCCTTTTGCAGCTTCGGTGAGTCTTGCAGATGTGAATGGCGATGGCTTGCCTGATTTGGTGGTAGCGAGCCCTCTTGGGTTTTTGTATTGGTTTCCTAACATAGGCAAAAAGGGACAACCTGCTTTTCGTCAGGGTAATTTAGTACAGACTTTTTTAGGAACTGGAGCGCGACTTCATGTTGCTGACTGGAATGGAGATGGAAAGCCCGATATTATTTTTGGAAATGTTGATGGTAAGGTTTATGTCTTACTGAATCAGGGTACTTCAAACACACCACGATGGGTATCTGATATGGGTAAACCACGATGGTTTCCACCAAAAATAACCTTTGATCTCTCGATTCCTCTTCAAGGGTATGAACCTTTTCATGTCCAGATAGGTAACGATTCTCTTAGTGTGGGGAACTATTCAGCGCCTGTATTTGCAGATTGGAACAGGGATGGGTTACCAGACATGATTGTAGGGGAGGGGTCTTATTCAGCGAATAATATTTACCTTTGGCTTAATTCGGGTTCGAAAACGAGCCCTGTTTTTAAAGCAGATTCTAAATTTTGTCTTGTATATGGGCAGGGAAGAGAACTGCTTAGCCCGTCGGTATACGATTGGAATGGTGATGGAATTCCCGATTTATTGGTGGGGGGACGCGATGGTCGAGTAGCACTTTATCTCGGTACGGAGGCTTCGATTAAAAATCTTAAAAAGGTCGAGCCATTATCATTTACCAAGTTTATTACTGCAGGAGGGCAGGAGAGATTCGGTTCGATGGTGAGCGTTTTTGCATGCGATTATAATGGTGATGGAATTCCCGATCTTGTTTGTGGAACTGCTAGCGGGTTCCTTTACGTGGCTTTGGGAAAAGGAAAGAGGGGAGATCCCGAACTAGATTCCCCAGTTCATATCGAGGGAGTAGATTTGGCCAAGGACTTCAAACAACCGCGCGATTGGCAAGATAATTACCTTGCTGATTGTGTAGAGGCGGGGACGCCTTATACAGGTACAGCGCCACTTCCTGCGGTGTTAAGTAAGGATGATGATCCTCATCTTGATGTCAAGGAAGGCAAACGAGTCTTTCATCTCTCGTGGTTTGAAAAATTCTATGGATGGTTTTACAGGTTTTATGGATGGTTTCGTTCCTATCCGATGAATCTTTCAGGAGTTCCTATGGGATATAATGAGGGGGTATACGGAATACAGACAACCATTTTACCTTTCTTCTTAGGAAAAAAGTACGAACTAAGCTTTTGGGGAAAAGGGAATGAAATGAAATTGTTGTGCCGAATTGCTTATCGCCAAGAAGTCCATAGCCCGAAAAATCTCAGTGGAGCACCAAGCCATCCGGAAGCAATTTATGAGAATATAATCCCGCTGAGTGGTGCATGGACACAATATCATCGGACCTATCGCTTGGAAGGTTACAAAGATAAAGAAGTGGATACCAATGGGCGACGATTCGACCGTGCAACATTAACTTTTATTTTTTTTGGGAAAGGTGAGGCTTGGTTGGACAACGTTAAGTTGATTGAAATGGTTAAATGAAGAGTTCTTCTTCCGTAGGTTGTTTTGTTAACTTTCGAGCGCGCATTTAAAATGCACTTGGACATCATCCACCTTCAATGATTCTTTATGTTTGAGCTTAAGTCCACATTCAAACCCATTTGTCGAGCGGTGATTGTTGGTGTTTGTTGGGGCGGCGAGTCTTGGGAACAAACAAAGAGTCTCCTTGATGAATTGAGCGAGCTTGTAGATGCCCTCGGTGTGCAGGTTATTGAGTGCATGATGATAAAGTCTCGCAAACCTCAGGCCCATTTATTGGTAGGGAATGGGAAGGCTGCTCAGATTATCCAATGTGCTCGGGAGAAAGGAGCGGGTGTGATTATTTTTGATCATCCGATTACTCCGGCCCAGCAACGTAACTGGGAAACCCTGTCAAACTTAGCGGTGATCGATCGAGAGGAAGTCATTCTGGATATTTTTGCACGTCGAGCGCATACGCGTGAAGCGCGGCTCCAAGTTGAGCTTGCTCGGATGGAATATTCCTTGCCGCGTCTCACTCGAGCATGGCAACACCTTGAACGTCAGGCGGGGACGGGCTTTGGAATGACGGGTGCAGGGGAGACCCAACTTGAAACAGATCGGCGTTTGATCCGAAAGCGCATCGACCGATTAAAGTTAGAGCTGGCGAAAGTACGGCTGCAAAGGGCTACTCGGCGTAAGTCTCGTTTTCGAGAGACGAAGGGTCCTTCAATCCCCCACACGGCGATTGTGGGTTATACCAATGCTGGTAAATCTTCTTTATTCCGGCGACTTACAGGCGCTCATGTGTTGGTTGAAGACAAGCTTTTTGCAACTCTGGACACCACGACGCATCGTGTTGATTTACCCCGAGGAACGTCTATTTTTTTAACTGACACCGTTGGTTTTGTTCGCAAACTACCCCATCGACTTGTAGAATCTTTCAAAGCGACTCTCGAAGAGTCTGTCCTTGCGGATTTTCTTATCCATGTGTTGGATGTAACCAATGAGGCTGTCCTCGAATTTTATGACACGACGATGGATGTGCTTGAAGAACTCGGTGCAAATATGAAGCGTATGATCATCGTTTTTAATAAGATCGATCTTCAACATGATCCTGTTCGCAGGGCCTCTCTCCAGCGTCGATTTCCGGATGCCGTATTTGTTTCAACCCGAACAGGGGAAGGGTTCGAGGAATTGTATGGTTACATGGAAGATCTGTTTACCGATCGATGGATTCGACGAGATCTTCTCATCCCTCAATCGCGGTATCATCTTATTTCAGAACTTCACCAAAGTGCCTCGATAATTGCGAAATGTTACGAGGGAGATGATGTGCGTTTGACGGTTTCTATTTCACCGAAGATGTTGGCACGGTATGAAGAATATATCGTGAATGGTTGCAGCAAGCCTCAAGAGGTTGAAGAAGAGTTATGATTTTTCTTATCTTCGACCCATTAAGAAATTTTTTGTCACCACACTGTGCGCTTTTCCATCGGCGAGTTGGGTGATCCATGGTTGTCCTTGATAGGTCGATTGAATTGAGCGAATGACGCGTCCTGTCTTTTCGTCCAGGGTGATTGAATAACCTCGAGTTAAAGTGGCCTGGGGACTTAAAAGTGCTAGTTGTTGTTGATTAAGATCGATACGATGTTGCAGAGCGCTTAACAACTTGCCTTGCCGTTGTTGGAGTCGATTTCGCATGTTGATCAATCTTGTCCGTTTACGCTCAATAAAGAGCATGGGATGAGTGGAAGTAAACCGATGGGTGATTCCCTGCCATTGTTGACGTTGTTGGTTAAGGCAGCGATGAATTTCGTTGCGAAGGAGGGTGGATGCTTCATCAAGTCTTTGTCGCCATTCACGGATGAATTGATGTGGTTCTCTCATTCGCAAAACCTCACGCATTTCTGACAACCGATGACGCCAGCCGCTGAGAGCTAAACGAGAGGCTCGTTGTAAGGTGTGCGCTAAACCAAGAACTTCGGTGATGAATTCGGCCTTAGGACGGATTAATATTTCTGCTGCAGCGCTAGGAGTTGCTGCTCGTATATCAGCTACAAAATCGCAGATAGTAAAATCGACTTCATGGCCAACTCCTGAAATGATGGGGATTTTAGAACGTGCCACAGCTCGTGCCACAACTTCTTCGTTAAAAGCCCATAGATCTTCTAACGAACCGCCTCCGCGAATGACGGCAATGACATCCAGATGCACCTTTAGGCCACTAGCTTCTGCCACGTTCAGTAACTCAATGGCCGCCGCAATTTCTTGAGCAGCGCCATCTCCTTGGACACGTGTTGGTGCGAGAATGATTCGTAGTCCTGGAAAACGACGTTGCAATATTCTACAAAAATCACGGAAAGCAGCTCCTTGAGAAGAAGTCACCACACCTACGGTTTGTGGGAAAAGGGGAAGAGGATGTTTTCGTTTGAGATCAAAAAGTCCTTCGGCTTCTAACTTTTTCTTCAATGCTTCAAAAGCAGCTTGGAGATTTCCCACGCCGGCGGGTTGAATTGTTTCGAAGATAATTTGGTATTTACCTTGCTTCTCGTAAACCGTGATCCGTCCGTGGCCTTGAACTTGCATTCCATCTTTGAGACGAAAGCGGAGGCGCATGGCTTCCCCACGGAACATGACGGCGTTTAATTGGGATTGCGCATCTTTGAGGGTGAAGTAGACATGCCCGCTGGGATGGTAGCTCAGATTAGAAATTTCACCTTCAACCCACACAAACCCAACTGATTTTTCAAGGACGGTCCGAATACGACGAGTGAGTTCCGAGACCGAATAGATCTTGATGTCAATTTTACCTAAGGATTGCAGCATGAAGAAATCGTCCTATAAGGTGATGAAGATAGAGAAATGAGAGCATTTCTTACTAAGATGGGGTTGTAAGGGAGGGTGTCCTAATCCTGATCACACGTTCTAGCCAGTGATCACCTGCACTTAGATAAAGCAAGAAAAGCGAAAGCATTCCCGATCCAAAAATAATCTTGCTGAAGGGTGGGATATTGGGACTAGGAGATATGTAACCTTCCACAAATCCCAAAATTGTGAGGGTCAACACGCAGATGAATACAAGTTTGATAGCTTTTTGACCCAGTTGGTTTAACGCATCCCGTCGAGGTAATGGCCCCGGAGCAAGAATAGCTTTTGCAACCATGAATCCTCCCATCGATGCTACCAAGATAGCGCAAATTTCCGTTAATCCGTGGGCTACAACAAACGTAAGAAGTTTGCCGTGGAGTCTATAATTTAAGCAGGCAGATAAAATAACCCCAAGCATAAGACCGTTTAATGTCACAATATAAAAAGTAATGACGCCCGCCGTGAGACCTCCTGCAAATGCGATAAGTGCTACACTTATATTATTTCCGAGAATGCTGACCGAGGCAACCGATCCCGGTAGTACGTTAAACAATCTCTCGGTCCACAATTCACCTTGTTCAAGTTTACCAATCGTCTTTGAATCGAGGAAAAGCTCGGCTGTGGCAGGATTATATTGGGTAACTATAAATCCTACAAACGTCCAAACAACAAAAAGTCCAAGAGCTACGAAGAATGCCGAAGCGTGTGCTCGAAAAATTTGCGGCACTTCTTTTATTAAAACCCAAAGAAGTTTGCGACGATCTGTGGGTGCGTGAGAATAGACTAACTGGTGTCCTCGGGAAACGAGATCGTTTAGGAAAAAACGTATATCGTGATTCGGGTGTCGCATTTGAGCTAATGCAAGGTCCGAAGCTATGGATCGGTAAAGACTTCCGAGTTCCCGCAATTCAATTTTTGAAAAACCCCTCATTCGCT
>OBEQ010694216.1_pt1 | contig 32561 bp, 30 predicted proteins | sample 1670901 | NCBI WGS metagenome assembly OBEQ01 (sample SAMEA104232315, study PRJEB22302) | groundwater metagenome | biome: forest; feature: aquifer; material: groundwater | place: USA | collected 2011-08-07 | depth 5.4 m | reverse complement strand
GAACCATCGGTTGCGTCTCGCGGCCTCCCCGCCAATGCGATAGGCATATGCCCGTTCCTTGGCATCACTGCCCATCCAGAAGGGACCGGCCGAGATGACTGACAGTACCGTGCTGGCTCTGCACTCCAACGCTCCGGCCGCATCGACGATTGGGAAGAGCGCGAAGGTCATCACCCCCTCGAGGAACCGCCGTCGCGTCACGCCTCGCACTGGTGTCCTTCCTCACCTGGCACGAGCTCCGGGCGAATCAAATCCGCGAATCCGATTGACCCGTATCCGCGTCTCATGAATTGTAAGCGGCGTTGCGCCGGAAGGCAACCAATCCTGGTACTACGACACATCCGCTTCCTCTTTGAAGAGGATGAAGGACGACCCTCGCGCCTCGCCGAGGGCTTGTTGGAGCCAGGTCCTGGCTTGCTTTGTTCTTGCCTTCGGAAGAATCGCTTCGAAAAACCTAACGTAAAAATCATCCGGGGCAACAACGACCGAGGCCTTGAGTTTGAGTCCTGGCCGGTCGATAGTCCTGACGTAGCGAAAAGTATGGGTTTCGCCGGGCGGTATCCTTGTGTCAAACAGCTCCTTCGTCAGGTCGAGCGTTGCCTCGCGGCCGATCACCTCCTCCTGTAAGCTCCCTGGCACACGCGCCCCTGCGCCGTCAGCGAGCTCTACCCCGATGATGATTTTTGGCGTAACATACGTCGGAAAGTAATGCCCGACGCCGCTGTTAGTCACTGTGAGCCTAGCCTGGACCTCCTCCCCCTCCCGGTACCGTTCTTTCTCCAGCGCCAGGCGAATGGTGACTCCCTGCTTGACCATTTCCGGATCGTGGATCCCCCGCCACAGGTGCTGACGATCCGGCATGTGGCAGCCCTGGCACGTCTTCCCCTCTCGCCCGTACGGCCCCTCCAACCACTCGTTGTACGTGTTCTCCAGCAGCTTATCGTTCAAGGCGTAGCCATCGGGCTCGAACTGGTGACAGCCCTTGCAGAACTCGGCACGCTCGAAGGCGGGGGTGCGGATCGCGCCGCCATGAGGGAGTTCAGAGGCTGGCCGTGAGTTCCCGAGCGAGCCATCTCGCTTGGGTGGCCCGAAACTCTGGTGCCCCCGGACATGACACCCGGCGCAGGTCAGGCCTTTCGGCTCCAATGACGCCAGGAAAGTTGGGTTCTTTTTGAATCGAGGGCGGGAACCGCTTTTCGCTTGGATCTTCTCCTGCTGCTCAGTGAGGGGCGCGTGGCAACTAAAACAGAGGAGTGCCGTACTGGGGCTGTCCTGTATCAGCCCCATCGTCTGCCCCATGACCCCTGGTCCCATGCTTTTACTGTGCAAGCTGGTCTTCCAATTGTCATACTGAAGGCGATGACAGACGGCGCAGCTCTCCGGGTCAAGAGAGGCCTCCAGCGGCGAAAAGCGGGCAGGGGGCTTACCTTGAGGCGGGATAGGGACCTGCCAATGGCGCTTCAGGAAGGCGAGCGGCGCCTGGTCACCGCTGGTGGGAGGTGGGTCGCCCGCTGCCACCGCACCGACCAACACGGCAAGGCTCACGAAGGAGACCGTTGTCTGAAAGAAGCACTGTTTGGTCGTTTGCCCCATGAGCCCCCGATAAGAGAAAGGCGGGTTGATCGACCCGCCCCATGCGTCCGGCACGTTTCACCCGCCAGCCAGCGGTCTTGCTACTACACGCCAGAACCCAACAGGTTTCTGATAAGCTTCTGCGCTTCCTCGCTGGCCCAATCCCTTGGTCCAATGCTTCCAGCGATGATGTTCCCCTGACGATTGATCAGGAAGCGGGTGGGCGTGCCACGAACACCGTAGAGGGTAGAGACGTGCGCATTGCTGTCCAGGAGGGCAGGAAAGGTGAACTTGCGCTCCGCCACATATTTCTTGACCCGGTCGGCTGGCTCGGCGATGTTCACTGCAAGGACGACGAAGTCCTTCTTCCTGAACTGCTGGTAGAGGTGCCCGAGCGAGGGAAACTCCCTCTGACAGTAGGGGCACCAGGTTGCCCAGAAGGTCAGGAAGACGACCTTTCCTCGCAGGTCAGCCAGCCGAACCGGCTTCCCCGAGAGGTCCGAGAGGGTGAAGTCAGGAGCCGTAATTTCGCCATCAAATTTGACGAACCCGACAGCCTTTAGAGAGCTGTCCAGGGAGGCTGTTTCCCCGCTGGCTGCGAAAGAGATGAGCGGGAGCGCGGCGAGCATCCCCCCGAACAGAAGTGCGGCAATCCGCCAAGGAACCATCTTCTGCTTCTGCCGCTGCATGTTCACCGCTTCACCCCTACTCTCTTGAATGAAGGTCTTTCCGATCGAGCGAATGGCGCTGAGGCGGCCGGTCAAAGGGTTGCCCCAGCACGGGATCGCCGAGGACCCGGGGACCGCACTGGACACCGTCCGTGACTGGCTCCGATAGGTTACGCAGAAGAGACCAGGAGTGAATCACATGTGCCACTCTGGGATCTGAAGGTGTCGCAACTCGAACCGGAGGAGACACTCGACTCCCCCTCGCGGCCCATCTGGGTCTTCGTTAGCTCATCCGCTTGCCCGCCGCGATTGCCTTGACGTCGCCGGGGGTCAGCACCTTCCCGCCGATCCCCCAGTCGCCGCTCTTCACCTCTTCGATTACCACCCACGTCACTGGACGCATGTTCTCACCCTCGATGGACACCATCGTATCGGTGAGCTTTGTAATCATCTCCTGCTTCTGCGCCTGCGAGAAGACACCCTCGATTAACTTGACTTGAATGAGAGGCATGTGAGTTCTCCTTTCTTTGACGTTGGCTGTTTCTTCCGGGTGCACTCCCTACTGTCGCACTTTCGATACGTTGGCCCCTCATGATACTCCCGCTCGGGGGGGAGATCAAGCCCACGGTGACGCCAAAAGCCAAGCGCCGCCGAGAAACCCAGGGCCAAGTCCCAGCCCCGAATGCCCCTGGGCAGCTTGAGAGGGGCATGGTCGTTGAGAAAGGCCTTCGTCCGTTTCGTCGTGTCCTTGACGCTCCAGATGCCTTGGTCCGTGAAGTTTCGATGTCCCGATCGGCTACCGCCAGCGGGCATAGCGAAAAGCGGTGGCAAAGATATAGTAGGCGGCCAAGAGACTCCCCTTCACCGTCCCAGCGACCTTCGAGCGACCGATCCGCCGCCGATAACTGACCGGAACCTCTACGATTCGGTAGCCTCGCCGCGCCGCCTTCGCGATCATCTCCACCGGCCACCCGAATGTCCGCTCCTGCATCCCAAGATTCAGGAGCGCTCCCCTGCGGATCGCCCGGAACGAGCCGAGGTCGCTAATCCGCACCCGGTAGAGGACCTGGAGGACCTTGCTGGCGAGCCAGTTGCCAAACAGGGCATGAGGCGGCATTGCGCCCGGCTCCCGCCGTCCGGCGAGGCGCGAGCCGATCACGAGTTCAGCCTGCCCCTGAATGATCGGACCGAGGATGAGCTGTATCTCCTCCGGGACATCACTCCGATCACCATCCAGGAAGACCAGGATATCGGCCCCGTCAGAGGCCATCAGGCCGGCATGGCAAGCCGCGCCATATCCACGCTCGGGCTCCGCGACGACGATCGCCCCGGCAGCCCTGGCCGCTTCCGCGGTCCGGTCGGTGCTGCTGTTGTCTACTACGATGACCTGTGAAACAATATCGCGAGGAACAGCAGCGACGACCTGGCTGATTGCCTCTTCCTCGTTCAAGGCCGGAATGATGACGACGACGTTCACCCTTCCAAGATAGCGGTCGGCAGCGGGATGGTCAAGACGAGACTGGGGAGAGGGTTTTGGGGGAACCCTAGCGTTCCGTGGTGCGATCTGGGGTGGCCGCTCGTTCCCTACGGCCTTTGTGGCGGCTTGCCGGTCCATCAGAAGAGAGAAGGTAGCGAACTCCTTCGGAGATGGGCATCGGCGTGAATCCGTAAGTCTTGCGCACGGAATGTCGGTCGGTGATGGCGCCCAGCCGCCAGATGTCCAGGATGCCAGAGGTGAGCGGTGGCGACCCAAAGATCCGCTCCAGGAGGAGCGTGAGCGACGCAGCGAGGGAGATGGGAAGGCGAAGCTTCGGCCGGCTGGTGCCCAGTCTTTTCTGCACGAGATCGACGACCCCCTCGTAGGTGACCTGCTCGGTCCCGGCGAGGGCAATCACCTCGCCCTTTCCCACGCCGGTCTCTACCGTCCTCACCAGGCAGGACACCAGGTCGCCGACCCAGAGGGGCTGGCAGCGCAGCCGCTCGAGTCCTGGAATAAATGCGTACGGGCTCACCCTCAGGAATCTCGTCAACGGCATGAGAAAATGATCCCCCACACCGAATAAGAGTGAGGGGCGAAGGATGGTAAACGGCAATCCGCTCTTACGCACCTCTCCTTCACCCAACCACTTGCTTCGAACAAATGGGTAGATCCGGTCGGGGGCGGCCCCAAGGGTACTGACATACACCACATGTTGGACGTTTGCCTGCCGAGCAGCTTCCAGCAGCCGACGCGTCCCGTCGTGGTGGGCCGCCTCGAACGTCTCGCGCGCGCTCTCGCGAAATGTTCCGGCGAGGTGGACCACCTGTTCGACTCCCTGCATCGCGGCCCGGAGCGCTGAGGTATCGGCTATCGCCGCGCGGCAGACCGAACTGGCCTCCGAACGCAGACGCTCGGCATCCGAACGGGTCCGGACTAGCGCCCGGACCGGACAACCGGCCGTTGAAAGCCGCTTCAGGAGATGGGCGCCAACAAACCCACCAGCGCCCGTAACGAGGATCATGTCACACTTCAGCTCTTGCGCGAGGTCTTCGCGAAAAAGGTCGAAAAGACGGGCTCTGGTTTTCCTGCCCTGCACTTGGGGCATTTGGGTCGCGTGCGCTCCCGCTCCTTGATCCCCATTGTCAGCGTGAATTTCTTGCTGCACTTCTGACACTTGAAGTCATAGGTAGGCATCAGTGTCCTCCTTCGATCACACTAGAAACGGCAGAAACATTGTGCCGAAGACCGCACGGCTTAAACGGGGGGGATGGGCCAGACAATCGGCTAAGAGGCCTCTCTCAGCTTCCGCAATATCCGTTTGATCCGCTTCATCTTGACGCGGCTTTTCCTCAGCAGCTCCCGATCCTTCGCGTCGAGCGCCTTGGCCCGTTCCGCCTTGAGAGCCTTGATCCGTTGCTTCCACTCTAAAGCCTGAACCGGCTGGCGCTTGACCTCCTCCTTTGGCCGAAGCCCGAGGCGAACTTCTTCGGCAATAATCGCTTCGACCAGGTCCTCCTTCTTCATCCCGGAGACCCCCTTGATCTCCGGGTACTTCTCCAGAGCAAGCTCTCTCAGCTTCGGCGCCGTCATCTCCTCCAGCTCGGTCCGTTCCATCCTACCTCCTCGGTTGAGCTTCTCAGATCTTTCAGCAGAGAACTGTTAGAACAAAGCCAGCTTATTATACGGCCACCTGCTTGAAAAAATCAAGGCGGGAAAGGAAAGAGCGATCAGCTCGGCGAGCGTCCAGTGTATCGGTCACCCTCCGTCGTTCGCCTGATGAGTGATGGTGATCACGGTATGAATCCCGCCGCGGATGTAGAAGTCAGCGACCAACTTCATGGACCGGGGCTGGCAGGCCTTCACCAGATCGTCCAAGATACAGTTGGTGACCGCCTCGTGAAAGTGGCCTTCATTCCGGAAGGACCAAAGGTAGAGCTTGAGCGACTTCAGCTCGATGCACAACCGGTCCGGCACATAGGTCAGAGTGAGGGTCGCGAAGTCGGGTTGGCCAGTCCTTGGGCAGAGGCAGGTGAACTCTGGGCAGGTCATCTGAATTTCGTAATCCCGCCCGGGTTCAGGGTTGGGAAAGGTTTCGAGCTCTTTCGACGGCTGCGTCGGCACGGCGCCTGGTTCCTCCTATCCTCCGCGGCTTTCAGCGAGCCAGCTTCCAATCCGGAAAACTTGACACATTCAAGCACACTCCTCCTTCGTCCAATCATATAGGCTCGCTATGCCTTGAAGAGTATAGTCAGTTCGCTGCAGTGGCAAGGAGTTTTTGGCGCGGCGGCGGCGGATCAATCGATCTGGAACCGCTGAGAACGAAGGTGTTCGTTTTTACACATTGGACAGCGAGAAGGATCGTTGAACTTCGCCCGATCCTTGAAGCGGTAGCCGCAACCCTCGCAGGTCGGTGGGCGGATCTGGAGACGGGAGGGTCTGGGGACAGAGCGGGCGATATGCTCGAGGTCGTTGATGATGACCTTCTTGTGAACGACGAAGTTTCTGGCCAGCTCGTCGAGGGTCCACTCTCGCTCCCGAAGCATCGCCATCATCTCTTGCCGCCTCGTCAGCTCCATCGGGGCCTCGCTTAGGATGAGCCGCCGGAAGGCGTCCTGCCGTTCGCCACCTTCGAAAAGCCGGGCGCGGCTTTCATGCGTATCCGAGACCAGAGCCGGAACTCATAGAGCCACGAGATGACCTTGACGCCTCGCAGATCGTCGAAGTAGGAGTAGATCACCGGGGTCACCAGCAGGGTGATCAGGAGACAGAGGGTCTGACCCCCGACGACGGCGGTAGCCAGCGAGGCCCTGGAAGCGGAGCCATCCCCCTTGCCCAGGGCGACCGGCAGCATGCCGGCGATGATGGCGAGGGTGGTCATGAGGATCGGCCGGAGTCGCGCCCGGTCGGCCTCAAGTTGCGCCTCGTAGCGCGGCTTGCCCCGCGCGCGCAGGACGTTGGTGAAGTCCACCTGGAGGATCGCGTTCTTCTTCACGACCCCCATGAGGAGGAACAATCCCATGATGCTGTAGATATTCAGGGTCTTGCCGGCCGCCAGCAGGCTCACGAGCCCGAAGGGGATCGAGAGGAACATCGAGACCATGATGGTCACCGGATGGATGAAGCTCTCGAACTGGGCGGCGAGGACCATGTAGATGAACGCAATGGAGAGGATGAAGGCGATCCAGAAGTTGTAGAATGCCTCGGCCATCAGCTTGCCCCGGCCGAGGTAGGCAGTGACGTACCCGGGGGGCAGCGCCAACGCCTTGATGGCGGCATCGGCCTGAGCGGTCGCTTCTCCGAGGACCATCCGAAAGAGGTTGGCCTGGACCGTGATCTGCCGCTCCTGGGCGTAGCGGTCGATCTGGGCCGGGGCCCGTCCCGGATTCAGAGTCACGACGTTGTTCAGCTTCACCAGCCGGCCGGAGGCGCTCGGCACCGTCAGCGTCGAGATGACCGAAGCGTCCTTCCGGTAGTCATCCATCAGGCGCAGGCGGACGTCGTACTGCTCGCCGCCTTCCCGATAGAACCCCACCTTCTCGCCGCCCACCATGGTCCGAAGCGCCAGCGCGACATCTTCCGCCCTGATCCCCAGATCCGACGCCTTCTTCCGGTCGATCCAGACCTGCACCTCTGGCCGACGCTGGGCCTGGCTGGTGTCCACGTCCACGAAGCCGGAGATGGCCGACAGTCGCTTGATCAGGGCCTGCGAATAGCCGTCGAGCTTCTGCAAGTCCGGGCCACGAAGGACCAAGTTGAACGGGGTCTGCTTGAAGCCACCGCCCGAGATCAGCCCGATCTGCTGCACGCTGATCCTGAGGTCCGGGTACTTCTTGAAGAGCCGGCGGACCTCCTGCATGATCACCTGCTGGGATCGCTTTCGCTGCCTGAGGTGCTTCAGTCCCACGTAGATCGAGGCGTCCGTGATGTTTGCCCTGTCCTTCCCCTTGACCCCGATGGTAGTGAACAGGTGTTCCGCCTCCGGGATCGTCTTAAGATCGGCCTCGAGCCGTTGCAGGACCTGGTCGCTCCGCTCGAGCGAAGAGCCGGGCGGGGTTTCCACGATCACCTCGAACTCGCTCATGTCGTCGTCCACCACGAAATCCGGCTTCATCTGCTTGCCGATGACAATCGTCGAGAGCAGCAGAGCGAGAGACAGCAGGAGGACGACCGGCCGATGGTTGAGACACCAGACGAGGAGTTGGTCGTAGTGTCTCTCCAGGACGGCATAGAAGCCGGTCGCCTTGGATCCGTGCCCGGTCTGGTGCCCGCCGCCGTGTCCCCCGCCGAGGTTTTCCGACTGCAGCATCCGGGCGCTGAGCATCGGCGTCAGAGTGAACGCCACCAGCAGCGAGACCATGATGGCGAAGGTGGCCGTCAGGCCAAAGCTGTTCCAGAACCGCCCTACGAGACCCCCCATGAACGCGACGGGAAGGAAGATGACCACCAACGAGAGGGTCGTGGCCATGACGGCCAGGACGATCTCCTTTGCGCCGGTCACCGCCGCCTCCATCGGGGGGCGCCCTTCCTCCTCGATATGGCGGAAGATGTTCTCGAGGACGATGATGGCGTCGTCAATGACGATCCCCGTGGAGAGGGACAGGCCCAGCATGGTGAGATTGTTCAGAGTGAAGCCGGCCATCCGCATGATGGTGAAGGTGGCGATGATCGAGGCTGGGATCGAGATGGCGGCGATGAAGGCGGGACGGAGGCGCGGGACGAAGAGGAACAGGGCCAGCGTGACCGCGATCGACCCGACCACCACCTTCAGCAGGAGTCCCGGATCGCCGTGGAAGAACGCCACGGCCAGGCCGGCCAGGAGCGCGCCCAGCACGACCTGCTCCCGCCGCGTCAGCCGCCCGATGAAGAATGCGACGATGAGGCTGGCCAGCAGGCCACCCAGCATCAGGTGCTCCTCGACCTCCTCGATCGAGCGCTTGATGAACCGCGACAGGTCGCGCACCACCTGGTACTCGACGTCCGGCGGGAGGGTCTGCTTGATCTCCTGAAGCCTCGCCTTGACCCGATCGACCACGGCCACGGTGTTGGTGCCCGACTGCTTCTGCACCAGCAGGGAGACGGCGTTCCGGCCGTCCAGGCGGGAGAGGGTCCGGGCTTCTTCTTCCCCATCGATCGCCAGGCCGACGTCCCTGATCCGGACAGGGGCGCTCTTGTAATCGGCGATGATGAGGTCGTTGAAGTCGGCCGCCCGCTCGATCCGGCCAAGCGTCCGGAGACCTTGCTCGCGGGTCTGCCAGGTGATGTTGCCCCCAGGGATCTCGACGTTCTGGCGCTGGATCGCCTGCCGGACCTGCTGGATCGAGAGGTTGTAAGCCTCGAGGCGGTGCGGATCGATGACCAGCTCGATCTCTCGCTTCCGGTCGCCGACGAGCGTGACGGCCCCAATGTCCTTGACGGTCTCGAGCTGCCTCTTGATCCGCTTATCGGCGAGCTCCGTGATCTCGCGAGGTGAACGCTTCCCGGAAACGACAATGGCCATGATCGGGCTGGAGTCGGGGTCGAACTTCTCGATCGCCGGCGCCTCGGTGCCTTGCGGGAACTGCGAGACGACCGTCCCCACCTTCTCCCGGACGTCGTTGGCCGCCTCGTCGATCTTCCGTTCCAGGACGAAGGTCACAAAGACTTGCGACTGGCCCTCGATCGTGGTCGATCGGAGTTCGTCGATCCCGTTGATCGTGTTGACGGCCTCTTCGATCCGTTTCGTGATGTTGCTCTCGATCTCCTCCGGGCTCGCCCCCTCCAGTTTGGTCGTAATCGTCACGGTGGGCAGGTCAACCTTCGGGAACACGTCCAGGCCCAGCTCGCGGAAAGAGGCCAGTCCCATGACCACGAGCGAGACGATCAGCATCGTGGCGAAGACAGGGCGCTTGACACAGATTTGAATGAGAGACATGGCTTACTGTTTCAAGTTCCGGGTTCCATGTTAAACAAGTTCCAGGTTCCGGGTTCCGAGTTCCGATTAACTTGGAACATGAAACTTGGAACCTGGAACCCTTACTTACCGACGACCTGGACCGTGGCGCCGCCGAAGAGCTGGCTCAGGCGGGACGTGGCCACCTGCTCCCCTGGAGCAAGCCCCTCGCCGATCTCTACCAGCCCGTCCTGCCGATCACCGACCTTGACCTGGCGCTCTTCGACCGCGCCGCCCTTGACCACAAAGGCCTTGGTGATCCCCACGAAGTAATAGACAGCCTCCTCCGGGATGAAAGCCACGCCGCGGTCAAGCCGTGTCTGAATCCGGGCCTTGGCAAAGGAGCCCGGCTTCAGCAACCGGTCCCGGTTGGACACCCGTGCTTCGACGGGGAAGGTCCGGGTCTCGGTGAAGACCGACGGGCCGACCCGCGTCACGACTCCGGTGAAATCGCGGCCCGTATACGCCTCGACCTGCACCTTCACCTCCTGGTCAGACCGGATCTGCCCCTGGAAATGCTCCGGCACCGACGCCCTCAGCTTCAGTAGGTCGTCCCGCACCACCACCATGAGCTTGGTATTCTGCATGCTGCCGCCGGCGATGTACTGGCCGACAGAGACGTCCCGCTGCTTGATCGAGCCGTCGATCGCAGACCGCACCACCGTATACCCCAGGTCCCGCCTGGCCAGATCCAGCACAGCCTGCTGCTCCATGAGCTGATCCCGGAGTGACCTGACCTGATCCAGCGCGCCGTCCAGCGTCGCCTTCAAGGCATCGCGCTTTGCCATGGCGGTATCGACATCATTGCGCGAGACAGCCCCCTCCTTGTACAGGCTCTGCATTCGCTCATACCAGAGCGCGGCGTCGCTGTAACTGGCCCTCGCCTGCCGCACTACCGACTGCTGGTCGTCGGGAAGGGGGCCACTCCCGTTCACCGCGCCCAGCTTCGCCAGTGTCTGGCGGAGGACCGATTCGGCCTTCTGCACCCGTAACTTGAAGTCCGACTGATCAAGTTGGAGCAGCGGCTGACCCTCTTTCACCCGATCTCCCAGGTCCACCGGGATCTTCTCGACATACCCCGACACCTGGGCGTACACCGTGACCTCCTCGTCCGCCTCGAGCGTCCCGACCACCTCCACCCGCCGGTGGACGTCCCTGACCTCGACGGGAGCCACGGTGATCGCGATGGTCTGCTCCTTCGTCCCGGCGGGAGCCCCCTTGGCAGCCTGGTCCCGGGAGCAGCCCAGGGCCAGGAGTGGCAGGAACAGAGAGACCAACAACCAGGGCGAAAGACCTTGTGGAAGGAAGAGAGCCCTCATTGTTCGATCCCTTTGAGAAAAATGGACACGAAAAGCTCCACCACCTCTTCCGGCGAGGAGCGGGGGGAGCGTTTCACTCCGAAGAGCTCATGGATCAGCAAGTAATGGACGATCATCCCGATGAACCCGCGCGCGACCACCAGCGCATCAACCGACCGGAACCGGCCATCCTCGATCCTTCTGCGAATGTAGCTGCTCAGAAATTCATGCAGCCGCCTGACTCGGGATTCGAAGAAGATCTCAGACAACTCATGCCCTTCGAGCGCGCTGAACAGGAGCAGGCGCATGAGGCTCGGGTCTCGCTCAGTCTGCTCCAACATCTTCAGGCCTACCGACCGAAGGACTCCCGCATCATCTTCAGCCTTCGAGGCTTTCGCTGCGCTGGCCAGCAGTTCCTCCGTCTCGGACTTCACCTCGATGATTGCGGAATAGAGCTCCCGCTTGGTCGCGAAGTGCTTAAAGATCATCGCCTCGCTGATGCCAGCAGCCTCCGCGATCTCCCGGGTCGTCGTCCCTCTGAACCCCTTGCGCGAAAACAGATCGACGGCCGCTTCGACGATCTGCTGACGCCGCTCCTCCCCGGTCAGACGCTCTTTCATCCTGATCCCTCTGAAGTGGGATGTTGGGAAGGTGGACAGAGCAAACTTAGGAGAAAGTAAGTACTTACATACTTATCTGATCGAAAGAAAATGTCAAGTCCCTTTCGGTGAACCTTGAGGTGGAGAGACCGGCGAGGCGAACGGGCCTGCTCGAGCAATCGGGAGAGGAAGGCGGTCAGCGGTCTACAGGGGAAAGCCGGCATTCGCTTGCGGCCCATCCCTACTCCGTCACTTTGAAGACCTGATCATGCGGGCGGACCCTCTCGCGGACCTTGATCCCGACGAGCTGGCCGGGTTCTGCTCGCTGGAGTGGCTGATGCTCGAGCTGGATCGAATCCACGCGCTGGGTTAGATCGGTGGTATGACCCTTGATGTGAATGGTTTCACCCACCGATAAATGGCCTTCTGTGATCTCGATTCCGGCCACCCCCACCTTGGCGAAGAACTCTTTTACGTGACCTACCTTCGTCTCCGGCATGACCTTCCTCCTCACCCCCAATGAGGGACGCGAGCCTCCCACCAAATATTCTAGAGATCGAGGCAGCCTACCACGCCCTCCGGCCTCATTCAAGTGGTTTCTCCGTCGGCGACAAGGATTCCCATTGCTCTCCCCTCAACCTGCATCTATAATGCGTAAGGCTGTTGCAATTCATTGAGGAGGCGAATCATGATTCCGACCCATGGCGAACCTGACGCGGAAGGTGGCGTGACAGCGTCACTTCAGCGCGAACTTGACGCGCTACGGGCGGACGGGCTGTATCGATGGCTCCGCCAGATCGAGGGCACGCAAGGCCCCCGGATGCGGGTGGATGGCCGACAGACGATCATCCTCGCCTCCAGCGACTATCTTGGCCTGGCCTGCCACCCGCGGCTCAAGAAGGCCGCCCATCAGGCGATCGATCAGTACGGCTGCAGCGCCTCCGCGGCCCGTCTGATCTCCGGGAATCACGACCTGTATCCGCAATTGGAGGGACGGCTCGCCCGCTTCAAACAGGCCGAGGCCGCGTTGGTCTTCAGCACCGGGTATCAGGCCAACCTTGGCGTGATCTCCGCCCTGATGGATTCAGAGGACGTCGTGTTCAGCGACGAGTTGAACCACGCGAGCATCGTGGACGGGTGCAGGCTGTCAAGAGCCCAGGTCAGGATCTTTCCTCACAACGACCTCGCCGCCCTGGAGCGCCTTCTGAGGGAAGAAATCTCTGCAAGAAGAAAGCTGATCGTGGTGGATGGCCTCTACAGCATGGACGGCGACATAGCGCCTCTCGCTGAGATCGTGGGTCTGGCTGAATGCTATGGCTGCATGACCATGGTGGACGACTCCCATGGAACCGGGGTGCTGGGCCAGGCCGGGCGCGGGACCGCAGAGGCGACAGGCGTGTTGGGCCGGATCGACATCGAGACCGGCAGCCTTGCTAAGGCCCTGGGTGGTTTCGGGGCCTACGTCGTCGCGCGGCGAACGGTCATCGAGTACCTGATCAACAGGGCGAGAAGCTTCATCTTCACCTGCGCGATGCCGCCAGCGGTCCTGGCGACCGTGCTCGAGGCGCTAGCCGTGGTGGAGCAAGAGCCTGAGCGGAGACTGCGCCTCTTGGATAACATTCGGTACATGAGAGCAGGCCTGCGAGAGCTGGGATTTGAGGTCGGCCGGTGCGAGACTCAGATCATCCCCCTGATAGTGGGAGAGAGCCAGCGCACGATGCGCTTCTGCCAAGAGCTCCTGGACCGCGGCGTTTTTGCCCAGGGGATCCGCTACCCCTCCGTTCCACGGGGGACCGAACGGATCCGGCTGACCCTCACGGCATTGCACAGCAAAGCAGACCTGGATGCCGCGCTGACAGCCCTGGCCGAGGCGGGGCGGGGTCTCGGGCTTATCTAATCAACGATGCAACCAGTACCGATCAGACAAACTAGGAGGAAATGATGGCGCGACGCGGTAGAACCGCCGGCGAACTCAAGGGGAGGCAGATCGCCCTCCTGCTGATCTTGCTGGTCGTCTTTGCCTTGGGGAGCCAGACGGTTCCCCTCTACTCTGACTGGCTCTGGTTCCAGGAGGTCAAGCTCCCCTCGGTGTTCCTGAGGATCTTGACGACTCAGCTCCTGCTTGCCGTCACCTCCGGCCTGGCCTTCGCGGTGCTCGTGTACATTAACCTTTATCTGGCCAGTCGATTTACCGCGACCGATGTCCTCCTCGAGGTGGAGGACCGGTTCGGCCTCCCGAGCCGCCTGGTGATCGAACCATACTTCCGCCGGCTCTTGATCCCCGGCGCAATCGGGCTCGGGGTGATTTCGGCATTCCAGGCGTCCTCCGAGTGGGAGAGGTATATCCGCTTTTCCAACGCCCTCCCCTTCGGCATCCAGGATCCGATCTTTCGGAATGACGTCGGCTTTTATGTCTTCCGGCTGCCGTTCCTTTCCTTCCTCTACAATTGGCTGATCACCTCTTTCGGCATCACCTTCCTCCTGACTGCCCTGACCTATCTTCTCTACCGCGGAATTCAGGTCACGGCCCGTGGGCCGATCATTGCCCGCCTCGCCAGGGCGCACCTCCTCGTGCTCGGCGCGTTCCTTCTACTCATCAAGGCCTTTGGCTTCCGGCTCGACAGCTACCAGCTCCTCTACTCGGCCCGCGGTATCGTGTTCGGCGCCGGCTATAGCGACATCAATGCGAACCTGCCTGCCCTCAAATTCCTGATGATTCTCGCCATCTTTGCCGCCCTCCTCTGCCTGGCACAGATCACCCAGCGCGGCTGGCGATTGGTCCTGGGCGGCCTCGGCCTGCTGGTCGTCTCCAGCGTCATCGGCCTGGGCCTGTATCCCGGCTTCATTCAGCGGTTTCGTGTCACCCCCAACGAGATCGCCGCCGAGAGTCCCTACATCACCCACAACATCGGCTTCACCCGCCAGGCCTACGGGCTTGACCGGATCGATGAGCTGGAGTTTCCGGCCGAGGAGAAGCTGACCCGGGAGGACCTGCGACGGAACGATCTGACCATCAAGAACATCCGGCTCTGGGACCACCGCCCTCTGCTGACCACGTACGCCCAGCTCCAGGAGATCAGGACCTACTATAAATTCGTGGACGTGGACAACGACCGGTATCAGATCGATGGCGAATACCGGCAGGGGATGCTCTCGGCCAGGGAGCTGTCCTACCAACATCTTCCCAGCCGGATCTGGATCAACGAGCACCTGACGTACACCCACGGTTACGGCGTGGTCCTTGGGCCAGTGAACCGGATCACCCCCGAGGGGCTGCCGGAGTTCCTGATCAAGGACATCCCTCCCGTCTCCACGGGTCCCATCAAGGTCACGCGCCCCGAGATGTATTTCGGTGAGGTGGCCAACGACTACGTCTTCGTGAAAACCCGCTCCCTGGAGTTGGATTACCCATCGGGCGAGAAGAACGTCTACACGACGTATTCTGGAGAAGGGGGCGTGCCGCTCAGTTCCCTCGGCCGAAAGTTGCTCTTCGCCGCCCGCTTCGGGACCATCAAGATCCTCCTCTCCCGCGATCTGTCTGCTGAGAGCCGGATCATGTATCATCGGCAGATCTCGGAGCGGGTCAAGAAGGCGGCCCCCTTCCTGACCTTCGACCGCGACCCATATCTGGTCATCTCTCAGGATGGCCGTCTCTTCTGGATCATCGATGCCTACACCGTGTCGGACAAGTACCCCTACTCCGAACCGATCCGCGGCGTTGGCAACTATATCCGCAACTCGGTCAAGGCAGTGGTGGACGCGTACAACGGCAGCCTAGCCTTCTACCTGGCGGACCAGACAGATCCCGTCATCAAGGCCTATGCCCAAGCTTTCCCCGAGCTGTTCAAGCCGCTGGATGCCATGCCGCCCGACCTGAAGGTCCATCTCCGCTACCCCCAGGGGATGTTCACCATCCAGGCCAAGCTCTATAACACCTACCATATGCGCGATCCCCAGGTGTTTTACAACAAAGAAGATCTGTGGAGCATCCCAAGAAAGGCGGTGGAGGGTCGCGAGGCCGAGATGGAGCCCTACTACACGATCATGCGGCTCCCAGATGAGCAGAAAGAAGAGTTCGTCCTCCTCCTGCCGTTCACGCCCAATAAGAAAGACAACATGATTGCCTGGCTGGCGGCCCGCAGCGACCCGCCTCACTACGGCAAGCTGATCGCCTACAACTTCCCTAAGGCCAAGCTGGTCTACGGTCCACGACAGATCGATGCCCGCATTGACCAGGATTCCTTCATCTCGCAGCAGCTCTCTCTCTGGAGTCAGCGGGGCTCCACTGTCATCCGAGGCAGCCTCCTGGCCATCCCGATCGAACGGTCGCTGCTCTACGTCCAACCGCTCTACCTGGCGGCCGAGCGGGGATCGCTCCCTGAGCTGAAGCGGATCATCGTGGCCCACGGGAACCAGATCGCGATGGAGGAGAACCTGGACACCGCCCTGGCCCGAGTCTTTGGCGGCCCGACCCGGGCAGCAGTCGGGGCCAGAGTGGCGGCAGGAGTGGCCGCCCTTACAGAGGCCGACAGCTCTCTGAAGGTCCTTGCGACCAGGGCCTACGACCACTACATCCGGGCGCAGGAGCTACTCCGACAGGGCAACTTCGCGGGATACGGCGAAGAGGTGAAGCGCCTGGAGTCGGTGCTGAAGGAGCTGCGGACACGCGTCGCCAGGTAGCATCGTTTCACCGCAACGACCCGTCCGGTCAAGGAAAAACCCCAATCGGACGATCTCGCCGAAGGGAACGTCGGATCCCTTGATTCGCCTTTACAACTTTCGAGCCCTCGCTTATCCTAAAAGCGACTCGTTGGCCCATGGCAATCTTCAGGGGTCACCCCCTTGCAAAGGAATAGAGATGCCTTCTCTTATTAAGCGTGTGGCGGTCTTGGGCGCCGGCGTCATGGGGAGCGCTATCGCTGCGCACCTTGCCAACGCCGGGGTTCCGACGTTCCTCCTCGACATCGTCCCGCTCGAGCTGACCGAGGAGGATCGGCGAAAGGGACTGAGCAGGGAAAGCCCCTCGTTCCGCAACCGTTTGGCCGCCAGAGGCCTGGAAACCGCTCTCAAGGCGAGTCCGCAAGCGTTTTTCTCACCCAAAGACGCCCGTCTGATCACCATCGGGAATATCGAAGACCATCTCGAATGGCTCTCTCAGGCCGATTGGATTGTCGAGGCCGTCGCCGAGCGGCCTGAGATCAAACAGGCCCTCTTCGACAAGGTCGAGGCACATCGCAGGCCAGGAAGCCTCGTAAGCAGCAACACCTCGGGAATCCCGATCCGCGCCCTGGCAGAAGAGCGATCTCAGGAGTTCCGGCAGCATTTCCTCGGTACGCACTTCTTTAATCCCCCGCGGTACATGAAGCTCCTGGAACTGATCCCGGGCCCCGAGACCCTGCCCGAGGTGATGCAGGAGATGGCGGCGTTCGCGGAGCGGACACTTGGCAAGGGGATCGTCTTCGCCAAGGACACCCCCAACTTCATCGCCAACCGCATCGGGACTTTCGGCCTGTTCGCCCTGATGCGGATCATGATCGAGGGCGACTATTCGATCGAGGAGGTGGACCGGCTCACCGGACCGGCGATGGGTCGCCCCAAGTCCGCCACGTTCCGGACCGCCGACCTGGTCGGCCTCGACACAGTGGTGCACATCGCTTCAAACCTCGCCCATGGGCTCCAAGACAACCGGGAGCGCCTGACCTATACTATTCCACCCTTTCTTCTGGAGCTGGTGAAGCGTGGCTGGTTGGGCGAGAAAGCCGGACAGGGGTTCTACAAGCGCGTCAGGGGGGCAGAGGGAAGCGAGGTGCTGGTGCTCGATTATAAGACCATGGAGTACCGCCCCCAGCAGCCGGTCTCCTTCCCATCGCTCGATGCGATCCAGGGGATTGAGGATCCTGGGGAGCGGATTCTGGCACTGGCCAACGCAGACGATCGCGCCGGCCGCTTCGTCTGGCAGATCCTGCAGGAGAGCCTGCTCTACACCGCACACCGGATCCCCGAGATCGCCGACGACATCACGAGTGTGGACCGGGCGATGAAGTTCGGCTTCGGCTGGGACCTGGGGCCCTTCGAGATCTGGGACGCGCTTGGTGTCGAACGGACCAGCAAGCGGATGGAGCGGGAGGGCAAGGCCCTTCCCCCACTGGTGACAGCGCTGCTCGGCAGCGGCGCTGGCAGCTTCTACCGTCGGGAGGCTGGGCGGCTGTATGCCTTCGATATGCAGGCCGGCAAACAGGTCGAGGTCCGGGAGCAACCCGGTATCATTCTTCTGCCGGCGCTGCATGAACGGACACGCGTGGTAGCCCGCAACCCGGGCGCCTCGCTCGTCGATATGGGAGACGGCGTCGCCTGCCTCGAATTCCACTCAAAGAACAACGCCATCGGGCCTGATATCGTCCAGATGATGCGCACAAGCCTGGAGCTGTGCGCCGGGCGGTTCGACGCCTTGGTCATCGGGAACCAGGGAAAACACTTCTGCGTCGGCGCCAATCTGATGACCCTCTTATTCGAGGCCCAGGACGACAACTGGGACGAGATCGACCTGATGGTGCGGGCCTTCCAAGAGGTCAACATGGCAGTCAAGGTGTTTGAGAAGCCGGTGGTGGGAGCCCCATTTGGCATGACGCTGGGCGGCGGGTGCGAGATCTGCCTGCACGCGGCGAAGGTCCGCGCCGCCGCCGAAACCTACATCGGGCTTGTCGAGGCCGGCGTCGGGTTGATCCCAGCCGGAGGGGGGGGTAAGGAGATGCTGCTCCGAAGCATGGAGGGGATCCCGGAGGGGGCAGAGGCTGATCTGCTTCCGTTCTTCCGCCATGCCTTCGAAACCATTGCCTTCGCCAAGGTCTCCACGAGTGCCAAGGAGGCGCAGGAGCTCGGGTACCTGCGGCCGACCGATAAGTGGACCATCAACCAGGATCGCTTGCTCTACGAGGCGAAGCAGGCGGCCCTCGCCTTGGTTACGGAAGGGTATACGCCGTCTCAGCCAAACGATGATGTCAAGGTCCTCGGGACGCGGGCCATCGCCGCAGTCGAGACGCAACTGTTTAACATGAAGTCCGGGGCTTACATCACCGACCACGACGAATTGATCGCCAAGAAGTTGGCCGGCGTCCTGGCAGGCGGCAAGGTCGTGCCCGGAACCTTGGTCACCGAGCAGTACCTCCTAGATCTGGAGCGGGAGGCCTTTCTAAGCCTGTGTGGCGAACCGAAGTCCCAAGCGCGAATGCAACATATGCTTAGGACCGGTAAGCCGCTCAGGAACTAAAGAAGTTCCAGGTTCCGGGTGCCAGGTGCCAAGTTTCAGACCCGGAACCTAAAACGCTTGCCGAACTCGGAACCTGGAACCTGGTACTTGGAACAGTTGGAGAAAGAGATGAAAGAGGCGGTGATTGTTGCGGCGGTGCGGACGGCGGTGGGTAGGGCCCCAAATGGTATGCTCAGGGAGACGCGACCTGACGAAATGACGGCCGCCGTTATCGTCGAGCTCACGAGGCGTGTGCCGGGGTTGAAGTCGGAGGAGATCGAGGATGTTATCATCGGCTGTGCGTTCCCTGAGGGCGAGCAGGGGCTGAACATGGCGAGGGCCGCGGCGCTGCGGGCCGGGCTGCCCCACAGCGTCCCTGGGCAGACAGTGAACCGGTTCTGCTCCTCAGGCCTCCAGACCATCGCCATGGCCGCCGAGCGAATCATGTCCGGCTTTGCCGACGTCATCATCGCCGGCGGGGCCGAAAGCATGAGCATGGTCCCGATGACCGGGAACACATACGCTCCCGACCCCTACCTGGCGGAACAGTATCCGGCCGTCTACACCTCGATGGGTGTCACCGCCGAAAATGTCGCGCGCACGTACAAGGTGGGGAGGGAGGAGCAGGATGCCTTTGCCCTGCAAAGCCACATCAAGGCTGCTGCCGCGATCCAGCAAGGGCGATTCAAGGATGAGATCGTGCCGCTAACCATCGTGAAGAAGCAATTCCAGGGCGAGGGCAAGCCGTACATCACCACCAAAGAGGCGGTCTTCGACACCGACGAAGGGGTTCGATTCGATACCTCCGCCGAGGCGCTGAGGAAGCTCCCGCCAGCGTTCCACGCGAACGGCACGGTCACCGCCGGCAACTCGTCCCAGACCAGCGACGGCGCGGCGGGGGCAGTGGTGATGTCAAAGGAGCGAGCACAGCAGCTGGGATTGAAGCCACTCGGTACCTTCAGGGCCTTCGCCGTCGCGGGCGTCCCGCCGGAGCTGATGGGAATCGGCCCGGTGGAGGCCATCCCCAAGGCGCTGAGGCTCGCAGGCCTCACCCTGGACCAGATCGACCTGATCGAGCTGAATGAGGCGTTCGCCGCCCAGGTCCTTGCAGTCATCAACGAGCTGAAGCTCCCGGCCGAGCGTGTGAACGTCAACGGCGGCGCGATCGCCTTGGGTCACCCCCTTGGATGCACCGGCGCGAAACTGACCGCGACGCTATTGCACGAGATGCAGCGGCGAAAGGCACGCTACGGGATGGTCACGATGTGCATTGGCGGAGGGATGGGGGCAGCTGGCATCTTCGAACGCGTGTGAGTCACGGTGCACGTCGCAAGGGCGCAGCAAGCAGCGCCCCTACAACACACCTCGAACCAGGAATTTTGAACCTCGCACCCCGGGCTTCGCACGTTTTTCATTCGCCTGAATTTCTTTGGAGGATGGCAAGATGGCAGTGAAAGAGAAAGACCTCGTCCTTGGTGGCAGCTTTCTGATCCGCGAAACACCTCTGCAGGAGGTCTTCACGCCCGAAGACCTGAATGACGAGCAGAAGATGATGGGAAAGGTGACCCGTGAGTTCCTCGAATCCGAGGTCAAGCCCAAAACCGAGCAGATCGAGCACCAGGACTGGGACCTGGCTGTACAACTCTTCAAGAAAGCGGGAGAGCTGGGGCTGCTTGCGGTGGACATTCCGACTAAGTACGGCGGGCTCGGCATGAACCTGATCACCTCCCTGGTGATCACCGAACAGATGATTGGGGGGGGGTCATTCGGCATCTCGGTGCTGGATCACACAGGGATCGGGTCGTTGCCGATCGCCTGGTTCGGCAATACGGAACAGAAGACACGCTACCTGCCTCTCCTGGCCACCGGGGCGAAGATCGGTTCCTATGCGCTCACCGAGCCGGGCTCGGGCTCGGACGCCCTTGGCGCCAAAACGAAAGCCGTCCTCTCGCCCGACAGGAAGTTCTATATTTTGAACGGGACGAAACAGTTCATCACCAACGCCGGCTTCGCCGACCTCTACATCACCTACGCTAAGGTGGACGGGGACAAGTTCAGCGGCTTCATCATCGACAAGGACACTCCCGGCGTCACCTTGGGACCCGAAGAGAGAAAGATGGGGATCAAGGGGACCTCCACCCGAAGCGTGATCCTGGAAAACGCCAGGGTTCCTGTGGAGAACCTCCTGTACGAGGTCGGCAAGGGACACAAGATCGCATTCGATACGTTGAACATCGGCAGGTTTAAGCTTGCTGCCGGTTGTCTGGGCACCTGCAAGATCGCCCTGCGCGAGGCTGTGAAGTACGCGAAGCAGCGGACACAATTCGGGCAACCGATCACCTCTTTTGGCCTGATTCAGAAGAAGTTGGCCGAGATGGCGATCCGGACCTACGTGGCCGAGAGCATGGTCTATCGGACCGGCGGGCTGCTCGAGGCGATCCTGTCGGGAATCGACCAGGAAGCCGAGGGGGCTGGGCTCGAGACCGCGAAAGGGGTCGAGGAGTATGCGGTCGAGTGCTCGATCAACAAGGTCTATGTCTCGGAGGCGCTCGATTACGTGGCCGATGAGACCGTCCAGATTTTCGGTGGGTACGGTTACATCGCGGACTTTCCGGCCGAGCGAATCTACCGGGATGCCAGAATCAATCGGCTCTTCGAGGGGACTAACGAGATCAACCGACTGTTGATCCCCGCCACGCTATTCCGTCGTGCCCTGCAGGGACGCCTGCCTCTCTTCATTGCGGCGCAGAAGTTGATGGGTGAGCTGCTCACATTCAGCCCGGCTCAGGAGGAAGCGCCGAAGGGCTTCCTTGGAGAGCAGATCCGGATGCTTCAATTGGGCAAGAAGATCGCGTTGATGGTCTATGGAGCCGCCGCACAGAAATACCGCGAGAAGCTTCAGGATGAGCAGGAGATGCTGGGCGTCCTGAGTGACCTGACGATCGAGCTGTTTGCCATGGAAAGTGCGCTACTCAGAGCGCTGAAGTCGGCAGCGCGCGAGGGAGAGGAGGCGGCCCAGTTGAAGTTCGATCTAGTCATGGTCTACTTCAATGACGCCTTCAGCCGGATCGAGCTGCTGGCCAAGGAGGGCCTGGCTTGCATGGAGGAAGGGGATACGCTGCGGACACAACTGAGCGCCCTGAAGAAGTTCACCCGCTACATGCCCATCAACACCACCCGCCTGAGAAGGGCCATCGCCGGAAGAATTATCGAAGCAGAGGGGTATAGGGCCTGACAGCCCAGGTGCCGAGTTCCATGTTCCAAGTTGATGAACAAGATCCTCCGTCTTTAAAACCTGGAACTTAGAACTCGGAACCCGGAACTTCCAGTCAGTGGGGCTCGCAGGTGGCCGGCCCAACCCACTCTTCGCCGTCAGTCCAGACCTCCTTCTTCCAGATCGGAACGATCTCCTTGAGGCGGTCGATGGCGTAGGCGCAGGCTGCCAGGGCCTGGTGGCGATGCGGCGCAGACACGGCGATAGCCACGCTCGCCTCGCCGATCTGAAGACGGCCGATCCGATGCACCATGGCGATTTCGTCCACCTCCCACTTCCGGCGAATTTCGTCCGCGACCTCGCACATCTTGGGAATCGCCATTTCCCTGTAGGCTTCATATTCCAGGTAGCGGACCTGTCGGCCCCGTGTCTGCTCCCGTACCACACCGAGGAAGGTCGCGATGGCACCCGAGCTCGACCTTCTCACTGCATTCACAAGGGGCTCGAGGAAAAGCGGTTGGTCCGTGATGTCAAACATCGGCTCCTCCGCTAACAGGAGGAATTAACGCAACTTCGTCCCCTGCTGCCAGCCTCCTGTGCAATGGGGCATATTCGCGATTGACTGACAAAAGGAGCGAACCCGCCAGGCCATCCAACCTCGGAAACAGACGCCGGATCTCGTCCACGAGCTGAGTGAGTGTACTGCCCTCCGGGATCTCAACGACCAGTTCCCCTGTCCCGACAATCTCGCGAGCAGCCGCGAAACATCTTACCCTGACCTTCACTGCAGTCTCTCCAGGATCTTGTAGCGTCGCTCCACCTCCAGGTGATTGCGTAGTCCGACCGCTTCCCTGTGGATGATCAAGAATTGATAGGCCTGATAGGCTCGCTCCCGAAGAATCGTCAAATGGGCGGTCTAGGTCGAGTATGCTTCTCGAAGTGAGGCCGTCTCCCCAGCCAAGCCCAGACAGTGCCGAAGGCGGAGCTCAATCCCATCAATGGTTTCCCTCATCTTCTCTAGGGTATCCAGGGCCTCCTCCAACCGTAGGCCAGTCCGACCCAGCGCCTCAGCCTTCTCCCGCAAGATTTCGGCCTCGATAGCCTGCAAGCCATCGGCCCGAGGGGGTCCCGATAACAACCGAGGAGAATTCGTCATGGATCTCTCTTTCATCTTAATAAAATTAGTTGCTTACAATTCAGACTTCATATTCTTTCTTATGGTTTTTCCTCGCCTCAATCCGGGCTGACAGTACCACAAACCCTCGGAAATTGTCAATCCGAGTTGGTACTTCAGGAACGTATGTCACCAACTTCGTGCTTGACCTTTGACCCTATCTATGTTACGAGTTCGCTAAAAGCTGGCCACACTAGACCCGATTCATTGAGGAGGGCCATCGAGGTTGGCACAGAAACAGCCAAGGACCAAAGCGAAATCGCCCCTTGAGGCGATGGGCATGAAGATCCTGGCTGGGTCGAACAAAGAGAAGGCAATTGCTCTAGACCAGTTGACAGAAGACCTCCTCGACGAACTCGGCTACTTCGATTTCCGCGCCAAGCTTTCCCCTACCGGCCTCGCCATCGACCTGAAAGCTCGCCACCGCTCCGGATCTCACCGTCTGCACTGCCACGGGCGCACAATCGCGCATGAGATTCGTCTGGAGGAGCTACGGAAGGTCCATCGGAGATATCTCCAGGAGCGGAGACGGGACAAGCGATTAGCCGGTGTTTTCTTCTCGCTCTCAGGGTTTCACCCAATCGCCAAGACCTGGTTTTCCCGCCTAGATGCCGACGTCAGGGGCGACTATCACCTGTTCGGCGTTGATAAAATTTGCGCCTTACTTCGACGTGCCAAGTTGGTCTCTTCCCCCGAGCAAATCGCCCATAGCATCGAGTCTCGGGTTATGGCCCAGCTCGGCTCGCGCAGCCTCGTCTTTGCAGCGGGGAGATTCTACTGGGTCTTCCTCATCCACGCCAAAAAGGGGCCCGCATATGTAGTTCTCGACGCGTACGGATCTCCGGTCTCCCAACGCGTGGCCCAGGCCATCAAGCGGATGGGCAGCTCCCTGAAGGGAAAGCGCCTCCTTGACCTGCAGGCCAGAGAGAAGGTCCTCCTTGCCCTGGCCGAGTCGGGACAAAAGAACATCGAGTTCATCGCACGGGGGGCGAAGGAGCCTCTCAATGATCTTCGAGAGGTGATGCAGGGGCTTCTCCACGAAGGCTTCCTCACCACCGAGCCCGCTGGTCAGCCGCGCTGGCGATTTGATCGTTACTCCATCAAGCCTGAGTTTGATGTCTTCCTGAACGTCGCGCGCCAGTTCCTTGATGGCTCCCAGCGGTTCAAGTTCATCCGCTCGAACTTCGCTGTGCAGATGCTGGTCGCTGGCCTGCTTCCCTACCTGGAAGAACGATTCCGCCTGAAGTTCTCCGAGGAGGATCGGTCATGGCTTCCGAAGTTCCTGGCCGTCTCTCCATCGGCCCTCTCCTATGCCCTGTTTGCACCCACAGACTATTTTCTCTCTGCATGGCAGGAACTGGAAAGCCGCTTGCTACCCAGCCAGGAGAAGGAGCGCCTCCGGAGCCGACACCTCAGCAAGCTCTACTCCGACATGCTCCTGCGATATGCTAGCGACCTGCAGGACAGCAGATTCGATGAGGTGCTCCGCCATAAGGGCGTGCAAGGTCACTTCTATCGGATCACTGCCAAGGCGTCGAGCGCCGAGGAGCTGATCTTCTCGATGAGCAGTGAATCGCACCTCACGCTCTCGGGGCCAGCAACCGCCGGTACTGTAACCCCGAAGGGCGCCGGACCCCCGACCGGCCTTACCGGGGATGCCGCCCTGAGCACTGGCAAGTCCCTGATGCACATGCATGAGTTCGACTATGCCGTCGAGCTGTTCGACCGGGCGATCAAAGGCCTAAAAGACCCGAACAAACTCCTGGAGGCATGGAACTGCAAGGGAGCCTGCTTGGTTTACCAGAAGCGCTACTCCGCCGCGATCACCTGCTTCAACGAGGCCCTTCGCTACGACGGCAATAACAAGGAGGCCTGGCTTCACAAGGCTACCTGCCTGAAGGAGCTGGGAGATAGCAACGGGGCCATTCGCTGCGCCAAGCGGGCCCTGGAGATCGATCCCTCCTACGATCAAGCGCGAGACTTTTTGCGGAGCATCTGAGACAAGCCTCACCCGAAAAATCATGAAGACTTCCATCCCCTGCCGGCTCGGGCTCAAGACGTCGCTGGGTCAATCGTGATCGGGATTCTTGACTACGCCGCCTACGTCCCGATCTCACGTCTTCCACGGGACGAGATCGCCAAGGCCTGGGGCCGGTCGCCAGTCCCACCACAAAGTGGCGGGGAGCGAGCGGTCGCGAATTTCGACGAGGACAGTCTGACCCTAGCGGCCGAGGCGGCGCTCCGCTGCCTTGGGCATTTCGAGGGGCCGCGGCCGGACGGCCTCTATTTCGCTTCGACCACCGCCCCTGACCACGAGCGTCAGGCGGCCACCGTTATCGCGGCCGCGGCGGACCTTCCACGGGAGATCCGGACGGCGGACTTCGCGGGCACCCTGCGGGCCGGGACCTCGGCGCTTCTGGCGGCTTTCGACGCGGTCAAGGGCGGGCCGGCTTGGTCAGTCCTAGTGGCAGCAGCCGACTGTCGGCTGGCCGAGCCGGGACAGACGGCCGAGGCGTTCATCGGTGATGGGGCAGCCGCCTTCCTTGTCGGAGAGGGCGAGCCGATCGCCACAGTCGAAGCGTCACACTCCGTCGCGGAAGAGTTCCCAGGCACCTGGCGCCGCAGCGGGAACCGCTTCATCCAGAGCGATGATGAAAAATTTGCAGCCACGTACGGTTATCAACGGATCATCCTGGAGGTGATGAGCGGCCTGCTTGATAAGGCCAGGATATCGCCCAAACAGCTCTCCAAGGTGGTGTGCCCTGCCCCGGACCTGGGTAGCTACACCGCCCTGGCCAAGGCCTCCGGCGTCCCGCTGGCTTTCCTCCAGGACCCACTCCTTCTCTCTGTCGGCTTCACCGGCACCGCCTCCCCCCTGCTCCTTCTGACAACCTGTCTGGAGCAATCCCAGCCTGGGCAGTTAATCCTGCTCCTCAGCTACGGGAGCGGGGCGGATGCCATTCTCCTCTCGGTGACCGACGAAATCGAGGCGTACCGAGCACGGACGGAGCGGGATCTCGTGGGGCAGGGGCGACCCCTGCCCAGCTACCAAATCTATCTCAAGTATCGAGATCTGCTGAGGAGCCACCGCGGCCTGTGGGAGGTCGAACCGTTCAGTTCCCTCACCATGATGTGGCGGGAGAACAGGCAGAACCTGGCGCTGTATGGGGTCAAGTGCACGAAGTGTGAGGTGGTCTTCTTTCCGTCACGGCGAGTGTGCCCGAGATGTGAAACGAAGGATGCGTTTGAGCCCCACAAGCTAGGTCGAAAGGGGAGACTCGTTACCTTCAGCAAAGACCGCCTCTACCCAGGTCCGGAATCGCCCACGGTCATGGCAGTGGTCGACCTGGAGGGCGGCGGGCGACTCTTCACTCAGATGACGGATTGCGATCCCGAGACGCTTCGGATTGGAATGGAAGTGGAACTAACGCTCCGAAAGTTTCACGAGGCGAAGGGGTACATTCACTACTTTTGGAAGGCCAGGCCGGTTGGTCTTGGATCATGAGATGGTCAAGGCTGCCGCCCCCCACCACTGAAGGGAACGGCTCCCTCGCTCCAAGCGGAAGAGCGAAATTATGATGAGCATTCGGGATAAGGTTGCAGTGATCGGTGTCGGAACCACGAAGTTCGGCGACAACTTCACACAGGGTTATTCGGACATGATCGTAGAGGCAAGCTATGAGGCCTTTGAGGATGCCAAGGTCTCGCCGTCACAGATCCAGGCGGCCTGGCTCGGGACGTGCTTCCCCGATTCTGGCGGGTACCAGGGCAATGCCGGCGCCTCGCTCGCCGATGCCCTGAGCCTCTACAAGGTACCGATTAGCCGCGTGGCCAACTACTGCGCCACTGGCACGGACGCCTTCAGGAACGCTTGTTTTGCCGTCGCCTCCGGTGTCTACGACATCGTGCTGGTGGTCGGCGCGGAGAAAATGCGAGACGTGACCCCGCGGGACAGCCTGGTGGGCCAGATCGCCGAAACCGGCCATCCGGTCCACGGCAAGGGAGTCACCGCCCCCGGGATGTTTGCCCTCTTTGCCACCCGCTACTTCGATCTCTTCGGCATCGGTCGCGAGACCCTTGCCAAGGTAGCGATAAAGAACCACCACCACGGCAGTCTGAACCCTAAAGCCCACTTCCAGAAGGAGATCACGCTTGAGCAGTATCTCAAGGCACCGATGGTCGCCGACCCACTGGGCCTCTACGATTGCTGCCCACAGACCGATGGCGCGGCCGCGGCAGTGATCTGCCGGGCCGATCTTGCCTCAACATTCAGTAACGAGCCGATCCTGGTGAAGGGGCTTGGCCTCGCCAACCCGGTTGGTGATGAGCTGGCCTTTGACCCCGAGTCCGACTTCATCTCCTTCCGGGCCACAAAAGAGGCCGCGCAGCAAGCCTATGACCAAGCGGGGATCACGGACCCAATCAAAGAGATCGATGTCGCCGAGGTTCATGACTGCTTCACCATCACCGAGCTGGTGACCTATGAAGACCTGGGATTCTGCCGGAAAGGTGAGGGGCCACAGTTCATTGAGGAAGGCGTCCCATCGCTGGACGGCGAGCTGCCGGTCAACACCAGCGGTGGCCTCAAGTCGTGCGGCCACCCGATCGGCGCCTCCGGCCTCCGGATGATCGGGGAAATCACGAACCAGCTCCGCGGCCGAGCCCGCCGGCGACAGGTCAAGGATGCCCAGCGGGGCCTCGTCCACAACCTGGGCGGTCTCGGAGCCGTTTCAACGGTTATCGTTTTGGCAAGCTCATAATGGTTCTCATGCACATTGCCTGAACCACCCAATGGCCGCACTCCCCTTTCATGTGAAGAGAAAGCTCCACAACATTGAGAAGAACCTCTTGTCGGTCAAGGGCGAGGCGGGAAATGGCTTCGCTTCTCACTCCGTAGGAAATACTTTCTGTCTCGTAATTCTCTTGCGCGGACATCCCCGGAGGTGATAGATAACACGATATCGATATGGAGGCAGCCCAGGGGTCTCTCCAGTTCTGAGGTCGGTGGTTTGTGTAGCGGGCGATCCCTTGAGGGATGCCAGACGACTCGACCGCCAGCCACAGGCATGCCTCCGAAGTCTGGTCGCTTTGCTATGGGAATGAGGAGGCCACATGCAGGGACATCCGCAGATCATTGAGCTGTTGAACAGTGTGCTCCGGAAGGAGTTGACCGGGATCAATCGGTATGTTGTTCACGCCAAGATGTGTGAGAATTGGGGTTATAATGTCCTGGCGAAGGTGAATCGGGATGAAGCGATGGATGAGACGAAACATGCTGAGAAGATCATCGATCGCGTACTTTTCCTCGACGGGACCCCGAATATGTCCAGCTACGATCGGATTATGATCGGGGACAACGTCAGAGTGCAATTGGAGAATGACCTCGCGTTGGAAATGGCCGCACTGCAGGTGTTGGGTCCGGGCGTGAAACTCTGTATCGAGCTCGGGGCCACTGGAAGCCGAGAGTTGCTGGAGCACATCATCGTTGATGAGGAACATCACGTAGATTGGATCGAGGCGAAACTCCACAAGATCAGCGAGCTGGGGTATGAGAATTATTTAGCGGAGCAAATCTACGAAAAGGGCTAACTCTAACGTGGCTCCCACCGAATACTTTCGACAGGCTTGGAACGTCGGCGGCGCTGGTGTCACCGATTCAAGGAGGAGACTGGCATGAACAGCAATCACGTAAGTGGGGTTGGGCACAGGAGATATCCCCGCACGTCACCAGGAATGAGAGCGCTTCTCTTTTCGGCGATGGGGGTTCTGTTGCTCTCGTCCGCCTGCGCAAAGCGACCTGAGGTCGTAGCAACCGCACCGCCGCCCACGGCCGGCGGCGGGCCCATCGCGCAGCAGGAGCCAGGGGGGCAGAGGCCCACCCAGCCGGCCCTCAGGCCCCCTATGGCCGAATCCGGAGTCACGTCCGAGCCAAGCGGGCCGGGAGGCGTTCCTGAAAGCGGTCGGGCAGGGGGTCCACCGATGCAGAAGCCTGGCGAGGAAGAGGGCACACTTAAGGCAGGGGCGGCGCCGTCGATCCCACTGCCGCCAGGAAGCGAGGCGGTTGCGCCGCCGCCATCTCCACCGCGCGAGCAACCAGTCACGCAGGTCGCCCAATTGGCTCCCAAAGAATCGCCGCTTAAAGATATTTTCTTTGACTTCGATAAGGCACAGATCCGCCCGGATGCAAAGGCGCCTCTGGAGGAAGACGTTGCCTGGCTTAAGGCACACCCGAAGGCTGCTTTTACGATCGAAGGCCACTGCGACGAGCGGGGCACCAGCGAGTATAATCTCGGGCTCGGGGAGCGGCGGGCCAAAGCAGCCAAGGACTACCTGATGGCTTCCTCGGTCGATGGTAAACGGATAACCACCGTGAGCTACGGCAAGGAGCGACCGTTTGTGCTCGGGCATGACGAGACAGCCTGGAAATGGAATCGGCGGGCCCACTTCGTTGTCACGAAGGAGTAAGAAAACGGTTCCACCTTCCGGGTTCGGGGTTCCAGGTGAACGCCGACAGTGCAATGTCGCATTTTCATTTTCTCCATGAGTCCCGCATCGGGTCCGGGAGTTCACCCCTGGGGAGGGGCAGTCGGGCGTGCGCCTGAACGCCCCTCCAACGGGCGGTATGGATGTAAAGACTGACTACCGCGAAGAGATCCGACTTTTTAAGAGCACTGCGGCGAAAGTCTGGTTTGGCCTGTTGTTGCTCACCCTCCTTGCCATTCCAACGGTGCTCGAAAGTTATCTGCTCAGCCTGCTCGCCCTAGCCGCCGTTCATACCATCATCAAAATTGGCCTGAACCCTCTGATGGGGTATACCGGGCAGATCTCGCTCGGCCATGCCGGCTTCATCGCCATCGGCGCCTATACCGCGTGGAGTGTTTCGGAAATAGCTTCAAAAGGGCACCGTTCGGACTGAGCCTTCGATATCCCTGCCGTTCGTCCTGAGTCCTTCGACTAAGCTCAGGACGGGCTCGTCGAAGCCCACCGTGAGCAGGGCTGAAGGGCCCAGACCACGCGCCCTTCGACAGGCTTCATGGCGAACGTGATTGTCCAGGCATCTACGGCTCGCTAGTGCCGTTCCAACTTGTTGCGGCTAATGACAGCGGTATGCAGGCCATACGTCTCTTTCACCAAAGCCTCACTGTTTCGGCGTAAATAGTTGGAACGGCACTAGATTAGATCAGGTCGCGCTTCCTGGCCTCGAACTCCTCCTTCCCGATCTCGCCCCTCGCGTACCGCTTCTTGAGGATCTCCATGGCCGATTCCTCCGTCGGCTGGACGGTCCCGGTCCGGGAACCAGCCCGCCAGAGCCATCGGACCAAAAAGACCAGCCCAAGGAGAACCAGGAGCCAGAAGACCATCATCATGAACATCCAGAGGATCCCCCACCCCCCAAACCAGGGGCCCGACATCGTCTGATCCCATCGCATCATCATGACCCATGCTCCTCTACCGCGCTTTCCTCAAGCCCTCAAGCTACGTAGCCCGAACCCCAGCTACAGTCATGTACTTGTTAGGGGGCCTTGCGTCGCGACCGCGGAGGCGACCTCGTCACCCGCTTTCCCTTGTAGTGGAACATATCCACAAGGCTCCCAGAGGCATCCGTGAGAAACGCAGTATCTTCTCTCGGATCCCACACTGAGCCCTGCGCCGTCCAGTGAACGATTAGTTGTCCCGAATTATCAACGCCATCGGTTCCGCCCTTACCAGCCACAATGACCGTATAACCCGGCTCTAGACTCACGTCCGGGAAGATGTATCTTTGTCCTCCTTCGTTCGCCAACATATAGCCTGCCAACCGTATAGTTGCGTTGCCAAGACTCGTAATACGAACGTATGGGGCATACGGGTCAGGCCTTGCTGGATCAACAGGGTGAACGCTGGTGATTTTAAGGTCTCGTGTACGACCTCGGGCGGACCAAATACCGACCTTACGCTGTTTGGCCTCAGCCTGGAGTCGGAGGAACTGGGCGTTATGCTTCCGGCTGATCCCTATAAAGAATGCGTGGGCCAAGCCCTCCTGAAGCAGTCTGGCATTGACCATCTGATCTCCTACCCAGACGTAAGCTAGGACCCGATCGTAAAGGTCACCCCTCTCCTGATCGAACTCGATTCGGATTTCTTGCCCGAGGACGAGAGATTCGTTGAACCGTTTCGCCTTCAGATAGAATGGCTCAAGATATTCGGGCGCGTTGATCCCCAGATACCGAACTCGTCGGCCATCTTCCAGAAGAATAGTATCCCCATCATATACACGCTTGACTCGAACAAGCTCCTCTGCGCTTGCTGGAGCGACGAGGGCCAGAAATCCTTCACCTTGTTTGTTTCTTTCAAATCCGTTACTACAGGAAGCATAGGCCAGCATGCCGAAGACAGCCTGAATTAACAACCGCAGGCACCACCAGGCATTGGCCTCTGGCGTAGCGCACTAGTCCACGCAGATAGGCAAATTGGGGCAGGGTTCCCCACCGGCGGAACGATCCTAGACGGCACCTGCGGCAGGATTTCGTTTAGCCTTTCCAAACCCCGCGCCTCGATAATCCGAGGCGATAACAACATGCGGAAGCCTTGTCCGGTTTGTTGTCCTGCGGGTGTAGAAGTTGGCGAACAGATTCAACCAGCCTGGACGCCGCCTAGCGAGACCATCTGTCCGCTGTCAGGCGACGGGGTCTGCGTCCATCTGTTCGGTGTGATCCTTATACTCAGGAAGGAAACGATGGTATTCTCCAGACATCAAGGGCGATGAGATCATGAAATCAGCAGTGGCTCGGTTGCAGGCAACGGGAATGTTCCAGACCACAGCAACGCGTAAAAGCGCTTTCACATCTGGATCATGGGGCATTGGTTTGAGAGGATCCCAGAAGAAGATCAAAAAATCGATCTCGCCCTCTGCGATCTTCGCTCCAATTTGCTGGTCTCCACCTTGTATATTAGTTCCAGGTCCCCAAGTTGACCTTGTTGTATACTCCCAATGGCTTTCCGGGGAGACCGTACAGCCGCCTGAAGCCATGAGCTTGTGCGTTAGATGGGTCCCCCGCCCTCTTCACCAAAGCCGTGGAGTATCCGAGGCCCGAGAGCCTGCATCCACAAGGTCGGTTGGCGAGGGTTCAGGGTCGGGGGACCGGAGAGCACCATACCACGGGAGGACACGATGAGCCAACAGGTCCACGCAGGGGTCGATGTCAGCGCCGATTCGTTCTCCGTCGCATACGAGATTCCGGGACAAGCCCTCCAGGAGGCCCGCATGGACAACTCGGCGGCCGGGCATCGCAAGACTACGGAAGAATTTGGCACCCAATAACTAGGAGGAAGACCTGATGGACCAGAATGAAGAGATGGACGACAAGGGCGTATCCCGGCGGAAAATGCTGATCGGCACCG